>Ga0068714_10000083_pt1 | contig 192981 bp, 177 predicted proteins | sample MTBNYHSulfiMetaG_FD_62988 | JGI IMG/M metagenome (GOLD analysis project Ga0068714, IMG submission 62988) | Enrichment culture microbial communities from rom New York Harbor, USA that are MTBE-degrading - MTBE-NYH (New York Harbor Sulfidogenic)... | ecosystem: Environmental > Aquatic > Marine...
CCCAAAAACCAAAACACAAACAAATTTTAAATTCCAATATTCAATGGTTTAAACTTTTGAAACCTGCCATTTTATTATTTTAAGAATTTGGTCATTGAAATTTGTTTGATATTTGTGATTTGCGATTTGGAATTTCACAAAGTGGATGCGAACCCCAAAAATGAAAATCTCCGAGATAGAATCAATTTCGCCCACCTGATGACATGCATCTATCTCATCATCCGCTTGGGACAGGGGCGGCAGGGCGGGGCCGGGGCTCCCCGGGCGAGACCGTCGCGAAAGCTGCGGAATGCTTCACTCTCCCAGATTTTCAGGGGATCCCGATGGCGGATGTTGCCGAAAACCCGGCGGTTGGGATCCGGACGACTTGCCGGCACATTGGCATAGACGCACGGGGAAACCGCACCATCGGCCGATACAAACAGGGAGCGTTGGATATTCTCGCGGCAGGTGTTTCCCGGGGCGGCCTTATCCGGGAGTTCATAGTGAAATCCGAGATCGAGTTTCCGGGCGAGTTCGGCCGTTTCACGTAAGACGGCGGCAGACCGGGCAAGTTTTGCAGCGTCTGCGGGAAGGAAGGCTTCCGCCGCCAGCTGCGGTTCCGGAATGTAGTCCAGGGTGCTGATGACGGCGGCATGCACCCCCAGGCGATTCATCAGCTCCGGCAGCCGCCTCACCGCGTCGATGTTGGATGCCAGCAGAAGATAGGCGATGTGGATTTCGAGGTGGACGCCCGTCAGTTTCCGCCGGATCGCTTGCAGCATGCGGATCGATTCACACACCTTCTCGAAATCCATTCCCTGTCGGGATGCGCTGCTGGCGGAATCGGTTCCGGCCAGGGAAAACGCCACGATGTCCATCCCGCTTGCAACGATCTGCCGCGCCGTCTGCGGCGTCATGAGGAGGCCGCAGGTGGTGGTGGATACCAGAGCGCCGGCCTTGCGGGCCAGTTTCGCCAGATCGAAAAAGAATGGGTTGAGGAGGGGCTCCCCCCATCCCTGGAGATGAACCCGGACGGTTTGTCGCATCAGGGGCCAGAGCCTCTCAAAGGTGTCCTTATCCATGTCGCGGGACAGCCATTCTTCCCGCAGGATCGTGTGGGGGCAGTAGGTGCAGCGACCCGGGCAGCGGGATGTGACCTCCACCTGGAGGCAGTCAAAAGGCCGCCGCACTCCCAGAAACGTTTCTTTAACCGTTTCCCATATGCCCGGGCCGCGCAATTTAATTCCGGCGGCGGTTGGTTTGTTTTCTTCCATTTCAGCAATCCTCAGGTTTGGGCAAGGCTGCATCTTTTTTGCGCCCAAGAAAACCGTGCAGCCTTTGCAATATGCCGGAAGCAGACATATCCCAGGCGGTTTCGATGCAGGGGAGAAAGGGCTGGGCGCCCCATTTGCGCTTAAAGAAGCGAATCCCTGCATTTACCCCCAGTCCCAGATTCATTCGGATCTGGCCGCGCCGGGCGGCTTCTTCCAGCAACCCGGAAAAGACCCGGTCGGCGCTGCCCGGCGGCGCCAGGGAGGGTTCCCGGAAACAGAACATGAAAAAAGCGGTATGCAGCGAAGCGTATTCCCCCACGGCAAACGCGGCCAGCCGGCCGTCGGCCCTCCTGGCGGAGACGATCATGCTTCCGGGGGATGCTGCTATGTAGCCGGGGATCTGCCGGAAAATTTGACGGGTGCCGGCCGAAAAAGCCCTTTGCGCCAGGTAATGGTCCACCAGTGTTTGGTGGCCGCTATCAAACTGACGGCCGTAATCGATCTTCAGCTCGCGGTCGGCCCGGCGCAGAAGGTTTTTCAGTTTTGCCGTGAGCGGCGGCGCCGGCACCGGCAGGACGTGGTAGGCGTCTTGGGCGGATCGGATCTTTGCGGGGGTTTGGGGCGGCCGGGAAGGGCCGATGACGGTTATCTTCTCCAGTCCGGGGGTTTTGAGCGCCTCGGCGACGGCCCGGGACATGGCCGCGTTGTCGCTGGGATCGTGCAGGGGGTATCCGATCAGGACGATGCTTTCATCCGATTCATAACCGATGCAGGCGTCGAACAGGCGGGGGCGTGACCCGGCCACGGCGCGTACGTAGGCAATAACCTGCTCGGGGACAACGGCATCGGCGCTGACCCGGTCCAGCCGGTCGGGTCCGATCATCGGCTCCTCCGGATGGTGAAGCCGGCTTCGGTGATCAGGCGGGGCAGGTTGATCATATGCGCCGAACCGACAAAGACCGCACAGCGGCCGTTTTCCAGATAGGGCCGCATCCGTTCCAGAAAGACGATGTCGCGGCGCCCGATCACCTGTCCGGAACGGGTGGGGAACTCGACGCTGGTGCCGGACAGACGATCCACTTCCCCATTGAGATAAGCCCGCTCAAAACGCCGGATATACTGTTTCCAGCGGCGGCACTGGCGCAGGAAATTCACAATCCGTTCGAAGCGGATGCGATCCAGGGTTTCAATCTGTTCGGGGATGGTTTCCATGGTACGGACGGCTTTGCCCATGTCATGGGCAAGATGCCAGGCTTCCAGGTCGACGGACTGGTTCCAGCCATGGCGTGCCAAAAAACTCGTCCACAGCGAGAAGAACGCCATCCAGGGACGCGTCCGGGACAGGAAATAGCCCACATCAGGGGGGGGTGGCGAGGGGGCGCCCAGCAGAAAGGACCAGAACCCCCGGGGGCCGCCGACGACCCGTTCCAGGCTGCTGATTTCGGCCCGGGTCAGCGCGTCGCTGAGACGGGGGACCTGGGGGTCGGGGTGGCGGCCGGCCGCGGATACCTGGTCCAGGCTGACCTGGTCCAGGGGTCCCTCAAACAAAACCGTATCGACATTTTCAAACAGTTTCCGGAAAGAATTCTCAAAGCTGAAACAGAAAAAATGGGCCGTTCCGCCGATCCAGGATGTGCATCCGTCCTTTTCGATTTCCCAGAGCATGCGAAAGCGCCGCCGCTTCGGCAGGCTTGCCATAAACTGTTCCTTGGAAAGGGTATCCCGGGGCATGGCGGACAGCATCTGCAGCATCAATCGGGAGTTCTCCTTTTTTGCCCCGTTTTCCTGCCACTTAGCCATTTCATAGGGCAAACCGGGGACTGCACCCCACTTGGTCTTAAATCGGCGGATGCCCGCGTTGACGCCCAGCCCCAGATGCAGATAGGCCTTCCCGTTTTCGGCGGCGCGGCCGATCATCTCATGAAAGAGCAGATCGGAAGCATACGGGGTGTAATGGATGCGGGAGTGGGCGCCGATCAGGTAACTGCTGAAACGGCAGGGGGCCGAATCGAGAAGAAGGCTGGCCGCCAGGTTGCCGTTGCTGTCCCAGGCATTTAAGAGCGACAGGCCCGGGGCGCAGCCCAGCACCGATTCGGTTCGGGCGTATAATTCGCGCACATTGGGGGGCAGCTCTTTCCGGCCGATGAATTCCGCCCAGAGCCGCCGGTGGGCGGCAGTGAAAACCGCGCTTTCTTCCACCTTCAGACAGTCAGCCGCCCGCCGGGCCAGGCGATTCAGGCGCGGTGGGAAAGCAGCGTCCGTGGGTAAAATGTAATAGCTGTCCCGGTTGCAGCAATGGGGCTTTAAACGTTGCGGCAGGTCCGGGCAGATGGCCCAGCAATCGCCGGCCCCGGTGCGTTGCAGTGCCCGGGACAGGGACTTTTCAAACTCTTCGGCCCGGTATTCGTCCGCCAGAGGGTATCCCATCGCCAGAAGCCAGTCTTCGGCGGCGATAAACAGGTAATGCCCCTCCAGAAACGGCTCGCCGCCCGACATGGCGTGCATGAAGGCCGCCGAATGTTCGGGGATAGAGGCTTTTTCCAGGATTGAATCAAGTTCGGAAAGGGTCACCCGAAACTCCTGTCCAGTTAGCAAGACATACTGCCGTTGAATATTCTTAACAATTTTAGGTAATGGTCCGGTATTTATTGATAAGAACCCGATTTTTTGCGATGATCAACCCGAATATACCATATTGGGAGGATTTCTGAAATACTTTCAGATAATGAAAGCGGAGTATATTATCCTTGCACCGGGATGCCTTATGTAATAACCAGATTATTGAAAAACATATCCATGTAATGTTGGAGTAATAAATTGAGAACAAATCATAGAATAATTAACGGTGATAGCAGACAAATGAACCTGATCACTAATGAGTCGGTTCACTTAGTCATTACCTCTCCCCCATATTGGCAGTTAAAAGATTATGGGACTAATAAACAAATTGGTTATCATGAAAATTACGAAAGCTATATAAATAATTTAAACCTTGTGTGGAAAGAGTGCTTTAGAGTGTTGCATCCAGGCTGCCGCTTTTGCATTAATATTGGCGATCAGTTTGCACGGTCGGTTTATTACGGACGTTATAAGGTTATTCCGATTAGAACTGAAATTATTAAATTCTGTGAGACTGCCGGGTTTGACTATATGGGGGCCATTATCTGGCAGAAAGTAACAACGACTAATACAACTGGGGGAGCTACCATAATGGGAAGTTTTCCCTACCCTCGGAATGGAATTTTAAAGATTGACTATGAGTTCATTCTTATATTTAAAAAACAAGGCAATCCGCCCAAGCCGACGAGAGAACAGAAGAATTTGTCTGCAATGACCAAGGAAGAATGGAATACTTATTTTTCCGGCCATTGGAATTTTGCAGGTGTAAAACAAAACGGACACCTTGCCATGTTTCCCGAAGAACTGCCTGCAAGGCTGATCAAGATGTTTGCCTTCGCAGGTGACACGGTTTTAGACCCCTTCCTTGGTAGCGGAACCACTTCTCTCGCGGCACGGAATTTAGGGCGTAATTCGATTGGTTATGAAATTAACGGTGAATTTATTGCCAAAATAAAGGAAAAACTATGTGTAAATCAAAAAGACATAGATGGAACGGATTATATATTTTTAAAGGATAGCGTTAAAACTGATTTAAATAAGGAAATTGTTAACCTGCCTTATCTTTTTAAAGACCCGCATAAACTCGACAAGAAGATAGATCCCGTGAAGCTGCAGTTTGGATCAAGAATTGACCAAAATCGGTCAGATCGAGAAGAATACTTCTCCGTAAAAGAAGTTATCAGTCCTGAATTATTAAGACTTAACAACAATTTGGTTATCCGCCTGATCGGTATAAAGGAGAAGAAAATAATCAGCGGAGAAGCTGTCTCATTTATTAAAGAAAAAGTTAATAGCCAAAAAGTATTTTTAAAATTTGACAATCAAAAATATGATGAACAAAACAACCTTCTTTGTTATTTATATTTAAAAAATAAAACATTCATCAATGCCCATCTAATAAAAGAAGGTCTGGCTGAAGTTGATACATCGGTTGAATTCAAATATAAAAACAGATTTATAAGTATTGGAAAATGAAAAAATGGCTAAAGAGTGGATATTGAACAGCGCGATGAATCGGTTCCAATTGAATTTTAAACGGAATGTAGGGCCAACTTCTGAAAGTATTCGACAATGCGCACCTAAAACAATTGAAGAATGGCGTGTATACTATTTTAAAAATGTCAAACCTAAAGAGCATATCGAGGGTCTTGGAAAAAAGCTTTACATAAAAATTACAGAAGTAATTCAGGCGGAAGTAGAAGAAATTACAGAACAAGACTGTATAGACTACATGATCCAACTCGTAATTGAAAGAACGTTTCAAGGTTACATAACTGAGATTAAGACAATTTATGGACAGCTTGAGCATGAGATTGGATATAAAATCGAACCTGCCCCTGACAAGTGGGACAGACTTTATAATGTTGACTTCTTTATAAAAATAAATGACAAATTTATTGGAATACAGATAAAACCCGTAAATCAGGGTATTCAACTCTCACAGATTTTTAAGGAGAAGGGTCTTCAACAAGAAACCCATGAAAAATTCACTAAAGAATACGGCGGCAAAGTGTTTTATATTTATTCTTCAAAAGCTGGGGATAAGAAGGTAATAATGAACAAAGAAGTAATTGGTGAGATACTACAGGAAATTACAAAGTTAAAGAAATAAATTGTCTTACATCATCAGGAATCTATCAATGCGCGTTCTCCCAGGTTGCCGTAGCGGTGATAGGTGTTGCAGATGCTCTGCTCCGTGAAATAATGGAGCAACTCCATTCGGCCTTCCATCAGCACCGGCGCGCGGGCGATGTAAAAACCGGTCCGGGCCGCTTCGGCTAAAACAGCTACGGATGCTCTTTCGGGAGCGGCATACCGAATCCGCTCAACTGTCGGCATGGCGGCAATCAATTCTGCGTCCGTCTGGGATACAAACGGAATCCCCTCTATAAACTGTTGGCCGTCCAGGCTGTGGAGAAATGCCGTTACCGGATTTTCCAGGTCGGGGGGAATGCTGATGACGGTGCGGCACCCCGCTATTCCGGCAGCGGCGATTCTAACCAAGACTTCAAACAGGGTGTCCTGCGGATGCAGCCGGATCACAATTCTGCCGACAGGCCGGTAGCGGAGGATGTTGTCCTGGCCCCGCAGGTGGAAGTAGTCTTTTTGCCGGGAGAATTCCTGCTCATAGTGATAAAGGCAGCTTTTCACGGCCCGGATGGTTTGCACCAGATCGCTGCGGATGGGTTTATATTCTTCCCGGTCGATCTTTTGCTGCCATTCCTGGACCCGGCGCAGCAGGAAATGGTCTTTTTGAATGGCGCCGACCGGCGGCAGCCGGATGTCTTCAATCCGCATGAACTGGGCGACGTAATTATGGAATCCTGCCTTAATGCCGGCGCCTAAAACCGACTTTTTCATTCCCCCAAAGGGCTGGCGTAGAACCATGGCGCCGGTGGTTCCCCGGTTGATGTAAAGGTTTCCCGCCTGCACGGCGTCGATCCAGCGTTTCTGCTCGCGGTTGTCCAGGGTTTCAATGGCCGATGTCAGGCCATAGCCGGTTCCATTGGCCAGTTCGATGGCATGATCGAGATTGTCCGCCCGCATGACGCCCAGCAAGGGGCCGAAAAATTCCCTCAGATAGGTATAGCTGCCGGGCGTTACCCCCCACTTGATCCCCGGCGTCCACAGGCAGGGGTTGTCCCGGATGTTTTCAGGTTTAAGCGCCCAGGATTCACCCGGTTCAAGGCGGGTCAGCGCCTGAAGCAGCTCTCCGGCCGGGGGGTGGATCAGGGGCCCCATCCGATTGGAAAAATCCCAGGCCGATCCCACCGCAAGACTTTGGGCCGCATCCACCAGCTGCCGCTTAAAGTCCTTGTCTCGATAGACCTCGTCTTCCAATATCAGCAGGGAGGTCGCCGAACATTTCTGGCCGCTGTTGCTGAAAGCGGAATGGATCACGTTTCGGACGGCCTGGTCCCGGTCGGCCATGGCGGTGACGATGGTGGCGTTTTTGCCACCGGTTTCGGCGGCCAGAAACAGAGCCGGGTTATCTTTCAGGATCGACATGCCGGTTTCGGTGCCGCCGGTAAAAATGACAAAGTCCACATCCGGATGGCGAACCAGCCGGGTTCCGGTCCGGTTGCCGGAACAGGGGAGGAACTGCAATACGTTTCGGGAAACGCCAGCCTTCCAGAGGGTTTGACACACCTCCCATCCCACCAGAACGGCGGCTGAAGCCGGTTTAAATATGACGGTATTGCCGGCCGCCAGCGCAGCCAGGATGCCGCCGCAGGGGATGGCGATGGGAAAGTTCCAGGGGGAGATGACTACTCCCACCCCCCTGCCGCGGCAATTCAGGTTTTCAAAGCCATGAAAGATTTTGGCCGCAAAGGGGTAGAATTCGGCAAAATCGACGGCTTCGGAAACTTCCGGATCCGACTCGCTGAAGACTTTGCCGGTATTGGCGGCGGCCCCGATGAGGTCTCCCCTGGCGCTCCTGAGCTCCCGGGCCGCATTCGAAAGAAGGCGATGACGTTCGGGATGGGTCAGCCGGCGCCATCCATCCGGGTCCGCCTTTGCCGTCTTCAATGCCTGGTTCACGTCTTCGACGTCAGCCAATGCCTGGCGGGCCACGCAGACGGACTCCGGAAATTGCGAAATATCCATGCAATCGATGATCCTGCGGCCGCCGAATATTTCCCGGCCGCCCACAACCAGGGGGATTTCGAGGGGTGCTTCATCCGGCCGTTTTTTCCATTTGTCCCGGATGCGCTGCGCCCATTCCCGGTTTGCCGCCAGGGACCAGTCGGTATCGGGTTCGTTGTTGAATTCTCCCGAAAAAAAGGTTCCGGCAGATTCGTTAACGGTTTCCGCCCCCCGGTCCTGGGCGCGGTGCGGTGCTTGACGGGGCTCATCCCTGTGACGCAGGACATCGATGAATTGGTGTTTGAGAAAATTCCATTCCTTTGAATCGACGCTGAGGCCTCCGGCATAACGCAGGAAATTTCCCCGGGAGGTATTCTCGTCCAGGCGGCGGATCAGGTAGGCGATGGCATTGATGAACTGTTCCCTGGCCGCCACCGGGGCATACATCAGCAGCTTTTCGCCGGATTCCCGGACGGCTCTGGCGACATGATCGGCCATCCCTTCCAGCATTTCGACGGTGACGGCGTCTGCGGCCCCCCTCAAGCGGGTCAAGCGGCAGGCAAAGGCCAGGTCAAACAGGTTGTGCGACGCAATTCCCAGATGGACGGCCCAAATGTTCTCAGGATTCAGACCGAATGCCACCATCCGCTTGAAATTGGCATCCACATCCCGTTTGTTGTCGTAGGGGGCCGGGGGCCATCCCCGGATGGCGGCTCCATCTCCAGGTTGGCGCCCTTAACGATGCGAATCCTGATGGGGGCGCCTCCGGCCGCCACCCTTTTGCGCGCCCAGTCCGTCAGTTTCTGCTGCAGTCCGAAAGAGTCGGGCAGATAGGCCTGCAGGGCGATTCCGGCCGTATGGTTGAACAGGGATGCGTCCTGCAGGGCAGCGCTAAAAGCCGCCGCCGTAATGTCCATGTCCCGGTATGCTTCCATATCCAGATTGACGGATTTTTTGACACTATGTCCGTCATTGCGGATATAGTAATGCTGATCCGCGGTTTTAAAGAGGAGGACCAGACGGTCCCTGAGCACCGCGACGGTGTCGTCAAAGGCCAGCGGGTTTATCTGGGAATAGAGGGTTGATATTTTTACGGAGATGCATTCGATCTGCGGATCCATTAAATCGGCAATATATATCTGCAGGCGGGAGCGTGCTTCCTTTTCTCCCAGGACCGCCTCTCCCAGGCGGTTGAGGTTCATCCCGACCCCTTCTTCTTTGCGCTTCTGCAGATGCAGGTGCAACCATTCTTTTTCACCCGGAAGGATGACGCGGCTGCTGTTATGACGCATTTTATCAATCACCCTGGGGACCGAAAGTTCCGGCAGGTGGCGGCCGATCCCCCTGAACATCTGCAGCAGCAGTTTGTCGGCTGCCGAAAAAAAGGTCGGAACACCGTACTCCCGGAACAGGCTGTTAATCTGGTCGGCCACCCGGCCGGGATCATGGGAACGAAAACTCTGGTCGATCAGTTTGGCAAGGACCACCTTGTCCATAGGGTGAACCAGCAGCCGGCGCATCTGCTCCTGGATATCTTTTTCTTCAGGCGTCAGCAACTCGACAGCCCGGTTTTGCCAGGATTCCGCCAGTTCAACAGCTTCTTTAATAATAATGTCTAAATTATCTGATTTCATGGCTATTATAGGATTTTATCCTGCTTTTTAATTCCTTAGAGCTGTTCAGAATATCATTTAAAGCAGAACCCCTCCAGATTATAATATCCGCTTTCCCATGACGGACGCTGCAAGTTCCGCGGCAAATTCAGCGCTCTGATTTCTGTGGTCCAGGACCGGATTGACTTCGGCGATATCCAGGGAATGCATGCAGCCGCATTCGGCGATCGATTCCATCATGAGATGGGTTTCCCGGTAAGTCAACCCCCCGGCCACGGGGGTTCCGACCCCGGCCGCCACGGACGGGTCGACGCAGTCGATGTCGAAACTCACATGGATATGATTGACGTTTTTTGTCAGCCGGTCCAGAACGCTGCCGATAATAAAATCGATGCCTTTTTTATCGATGTCCGACATAGTATAAACACTGATTTCCAGTTTTTTGATGATTTTCTTTTCCAGGGGATCGATGCTGCGGATGCCGATCATGGCGCAGTTTTCCGGATGGATTTTGGGTGCAAAACCCATTAATTGCGTCAGCCGGCGTTTTCCCCGTCCGAGCGATACGGCCAGAGGCATCCCGTCGATATTTCCGGACGGAGTGGTGGTTTCATCGTTCATGTCGGTATGTGCGTCGATCCAGATGACCCCCGGGGTTCTCCGGTTCCTGCGGCAGTATGCAGCCACGCCGGCAATGGAACCGATGGCCATGGAATGGTCGCCGCCGATGGAAATCGGCATACGCCGGCGGGTTAAAGAATTTTCAACTTTTCCGGCCAGGACCCGGGAAGCTCTGACGATTTCTTCCAGATATTTGAGTTTCGGATCGGCAACCTGCAGGTTTTCCCTCATTTTGATCGGGACATCGCCATGATCTACGACCTGAAATCTTAGGTTTTCCAATTTTTCTACAATTCCGGCGATCCGCAGCGCAGAAGGGCCCATCCCGACACCGCGACGGCTCGTGCCCAGGTCCATGGGAAAACCGATGATATCAACAGCTGATTTAGGCATGACTGATTTTATCCGTGGATTGTTATCCATAATTTCCGGTATTCCGTTATGTCTTCATTCCGGGAATGCCGTCTTCTGTAAACCCTTTAAATTTGACTTGCTTGTGGTCATCTGGAATAATCTCAGCGGATTTCCTTGATTTCGTTTCCGGAATGGCGACGATTGCCGGCGGCAGCATCAGGTCTATTCATCCTTGCAGGCCACCGAATTTCGCCACCTGAAAAGGGGTGATCAGGTGGCCTGCGGTCAAAAGGAAAACGGCGAAGAGGGTATTTACGTTCATCTGGATGCCTTTTCCTTCGCAAACGGGGTGTCCCGGGGCTTGGTTAGAGACGGAATCATGCATGCGGCCATTCAAAAAAGAATTCCCCTTGTTCTGGCCGGCTCAATCCGGGACGACGGCCCCATGCCCGAGGTGATCGGCGATGTCTATCGGGCCCAGGCTGAAATGCGCGCCCTGACCGGGCGCGCCACCACGGTGATTGCACTGACAACCCAACTGCACGCCATCGCCGCCGGGAATCAGGTCCTTCAGCGTAAGTTTTTTTCAGGCGCTTAGAAACCGGTCAGCGCTCCCGGTCGGCCTTTTCCCATGAGCAGCCTGCACGCCTTGCTTTCAGGCGCCAGGATGAATGTGAACGCAAGAATCAGCAGCGGTGCGGCAAAAAGCAGTCCGAACAGCGGCACTATCAATAATCCGGCAAATGCAAGCAACAAGCTGACGAATAATATGAAAACGCCCACCACCCGGGCTGAAACCTTGTCTCTGAGGCACTCGTTTTTATTGATTGTATTCATAGTCGATCTCCTTATGTGCATCGATGGGTGCGATAATTCTTTTTTTCGCATTAAAAATAATGCCGAAAAGCATTTATATTTAAGTTAACAACAAGTTTTCAAAATACAAGGTGGATTCATACCGTCATGAACCGTGACTGCAAGGGCGGAAGGAGATGAATTTGATGGAGTTTTCTGAAGTCCAGACGGATCTGGTGCGTAATTGGAATGAGCGTTTGCCGAAACCGCTGTCCATCCGCCTTCTGCAAACCGCTGATGCGCGTACCGGGCAGTTCCAAAGGTTCGGAGAGACGCTGTTGCTCCTGGCGCCGAAAGTCCAGGTCTTAGTCGAGCAAGGGCAGGGCGCACCCGCTCTGATTCCGGGAAAAGCATGGCGTTATCACCTGGTGCCGGCGGGTGCGGAGCTTGAACCGTTTCTTGAACTTACAGCCATGCTTGTGCAGGATCCCGGCGAACTGCCGGCGTTTGACACCGCACCCCTCAAGGACGTGCGGTGGCCGTCCCGCATAAAAATCTATGTGACGAATTATTGTCCCCACTGCCGGAACGTCGTCACAAGCCTAACGCCGCTGCCGCTATTTAATCCGCTGCTTCATATCACGGTCATCGACGGTGCGCTTTTTCCGGAGCTTGCGGCGGAGGACAAGGTCCGCACCGTTCCCACGGTAGTCTGCGACGATCGATTTCGCTGGACCGGACCGGTGTCCCGTGCAGAGCTGATAACCGTGCTGGCAGAGCGGGATCCCTCTCGCTTCGGCATGGAGACGTTTAAACGCATGATCCAAGAGGGGGATGCCGGCCGCCTGGCCGGATTGATGTTGGAAACCGGCCGTGTTTTCCCCGGGTTTCTGGAAACACTGATGCATTCTGATTTCCAGACGCGCCTGGGCGCCATGGTCGTGTTTGAAAATATCGCAGAGCGCAGGCCGGAGCTGGCGCAAAAGGCGCTTGAACCGATCTGGGAAAGAATTGGCGCACTCGACGAGACCGTCAAAGGCGATATGATTTATCTTTTTGGAAAGGCGGGTGACGGGAAATGGATATCCCGCCTCGAGGCGTTCGATTCCCCGAAGTCGTCGGATGATTTTCGCGAAATCGTTGCAGAGGCGCTTGAGAACCTGCGTCAACGCAAATGACCATTTCATCACTGTATCTTCCGGCTTCACCTGCTGCCGGATCCGATGATAAAGTCGTAAAGTGCAAGGGGGAGACCGAGATCCTCGCAGGAACAATCTTTTCGGGCCGAATCGGATCATCGATTGTATGACGAGGAAGTTTTCAAATGCATGTATTTGTTGCAAAAGAGGTGAACCTGTGTAAATTGTTATTATAAGCTATTTACATATTTTGCATGTTTTTTATGCAACTGCAGGGTAAACTGTTCTTATATCGTGAGCGCGAAGCGGTCAGCGACGCAACATCGTAATAGAAGAGAATCGGTGTCCGCATCGCCGGAGGGGAGAGGTGTATGAACCAGATACTTATCGGCAGGGGCGAACAGCCCGTCCGGTTGCTCACCAAATACGGCAACCGCCACGGCCTGATTGCAGGCGCAACCGGCACAGGCAAGACCATTTCTCTGATGGTATTGGCGGAAGGCTTTTCACGGATGGGCGTGCCGGTCTTCATGGCCGACGTAAAAGGCGATGTCGCCGGCCTGGCGCTGGCCGGGATTTTCAACGACAAGATCCGGCAACGGGTCGCCCAAACCGGCATGGAAGGGTATACCAATGAAGCCAATCCGGTGTTGTTCTGGGACGTGTTCGGCCGGTCCGGTCATCGCGTGCGCACCACCGTCAGTGAAATCGGGCCAAGCCTGTTGGGGCGGATCCTGGAGCTGAACGATACCCAGACCGGGATGCTTGAAATCGCCTTCAAGCTGGCAGACGACCAGGGCCTGCTGTTGCTTGACCTCGACGACCTGCGTGCGCTGCTCGGGCTGGTCGCAGATAAGCGCAAGGAGATTTCAAAGCAATATGGCCTGGTCAGCGCACAGTCCGTGGCAGCCGTCCAACGGGCGCTGTTGTCACTGGAGCGGGAAGGCGGAGAAGCCCTGTTCGGCGAGCCCGCACTGGAACTTAACGACTTGCTGCGCACCGACCTCAGCGGCCGGGGCATTATCAACGTTTTTGTCGCGGACCAACTCATCCTGAAGCCGCGATTGTATTCGAGTTTTCTCCTGTGGCTGTTGTCGGAGCTGTTTGAGAACCTTCCCGAGGTGGGCGACCTCGACAAGCCCAAGCTGGTATTCTTCTTCGATGAGGCTCATCTCCTTTTTGACGATGCGCCCCGGATGTTGCGCCAGCGGATTGAGCAGGTCGTGCGGATCATCCGCTCCAAGGGGGTTGGAGTGTACTTCTGTTCGCAATTTCCCGACGACGTGCCGGGCGAAATCCTGGGTCAGCTTGGAAACCGCATTCAGCATGCCTTGCGCGCCTACACGCCGCGCGATCGAAAGGCGGTCAATATTGCTGCGGAGACATTCGTTGCAAATCCGAAACTTGACGTCGCCCAGGTCATATCACAGCTTGGCGTCGGTGAAGCGCTGGTATCGACGCTCCAGGAAAAGGGCGTACCGATGCCGGTAGAGCGTACCCTGATCTGTCCGCCGCGCTGCCGGATGGGTGCGATTACGCCGGAAGAGCGATCCGCCGTGCGGGCGCGCAGCCCGGTCGGCGGGAAGTACGACACGCCGGTTAACCGCGAGTCGGCCTACGAGATCCTCAGCCGCCGGACTTCGGAGAGGGAAGCAGCCGTTTCGGAATCGAACCCGGCCGGGGCAGGGAAGCCTCCCGAAAGCGGGGGGCTCCTTGGCGATGTATTATGGGGCACCAAACGCCGGCAGGGCATGGTGGAAACGATGGCCAAACAGGCTGCGCGCAGCGTCGGAAGCCAGATCGGCCGAAGGATCTTTCGCGGCCTTCTGGGAGGCATATTGGGCGGATCGCGCCGTTAAGAACATCAAGGTTAGAAAGGATTTTTTATGGAACCGGTATTGATTCTCGGCGGTTTTGTTCTGATCGTCTCCGTTGCCTGGTTTATCGGGACTTACAATCAATTCGTCAAATATAAAAACCGGATCGAGGAAGCCTGGAGCGGTATCGACGTCGCGCTGAAGCGCCGCTTCAATCTGATCCCCAACCTGATTCGGGTAATCGAAGGATACAGTGAACACGAAGCCAACATATTCCGGGCAAAAAAAGAATTCCTGACCGCTGCAACCGGTATTGATAATCGGGTTGAAGAGGAGAGCCGGATATCCAAATCACTGCGTGGACTTCTGGCCCTGGCTGAAGCGTATCCGGATCTTAAAGCCAGCGCCAATTTTATCGATCTGCAGGACAATCTGGATGAGATTGAGAAAGATCTCCAGAATGCCAGAAATCGATATAACGGTTATGTCGGTAGATTGAACACACTGGTAGAATCCTTTCCGGCCCTCTTCATCGCCAGAAAATTCGGATTTGAAAAACAAAACTATTTTGCGCTTGATCTGGCAACCCAAAGGGAGCTTCCGGAAATTGAATTTACCGAAGCACGGGCCTCCCGCAACGATGCCGGGGATTCAGATCTTCGATCTTGAGGGGTTACGATCAGGGGAGCACCCCAAACGGGTTTATCGGAACTTCACTTTCGTTGCCGGGTTGGACCAAGCCATAAACTTAAGGAAAATTTCACACCACACTTAGATCATCCCATTTGGCAGTCCATTCTTCGACCAGTTCAAACCTATCTGCCTCCAACGGCTGCGAAATGAGCTGCCGCCCCTTGGGCGCGAAAATTGCTGGAGGTAATTTTCCGTTGATTTTTTGGACGGCTGTTACATGCCCGGTGAACTGTCAGGTCGGCCGTTTAGTAGATGCAGGCATCCAGAATGGAAAGCACTTCTGACAGCAACTCATCACTACCGTGTTCGATACGTGACGCACGGCGTGACTGAAAGTCAACAGATTTAACTTGTTCGACCATTATGAAGCCTTTCAGTTTACTGCCTCTTGGGACAGGTATATGAAAAGGGAAACCGCGTTCCGTATTTGTAATTGGGCACACAATAGCCAACCCAGTGCTTTGGTTGAACAGGTCCTTGCTAACAACAAAAGCCGGGCGCCGTCCTCTCTGTTCATGACCTGATTGTGGATCAAACGTGATCGCGATGATGTCCCCTTGTCGGGGGATATAGTTAGGCATTTACCAAACCTCCTTGCCCACCGGCTCGCCCCATTCAATTTCGCTGGTTTGGTATTTCTCAGGGATACGCGCCACAAGATCCCTAAGCTTGTGCCGCCCACGTATCTTTTTGGCTGGTGTGACAATCATAATGCCGTCTTTTACGCTAATATCCACCTCATCACCGATACCAAGCTGCGCGTCCGCAAGCAGATTTTTGGCAAGACGAAGCCCCTGACTATTTCCCCATTTTTGAATTTTTGTAAGCATGTGACCACCTCCTAATGTATAGCCAAAGTATAGCCATTGTGAGAAAAATGGTCAAGGAATATATTCTGGCCAACGACCGCGGATCATCTGCCGGGATTCTCCGTGAACCGCCTAGTTCGGACCCGCATGCTAGGTGGTGCGGGGGCCGGGGGTGCCCCCCCCGGCTACCCGATTAGCTTCCTGTTTCTTCCATGATCTTCACACAGACACCCTCTTGTTTCAGTCCTGTACACTCAATGCTGATGTCTGCATACTTACGGTACAGCGGGTCGCGTTCCTGGAACAACTCGGCAAAGCTCTGGTCAGGCGGTTTTGCGAGGCCTCTCTTCCCGAAATCAGATACCCTCGACTGCAGCGTGAGTAAGTCTACATCAAGGAAGATGACAATCCCGCCGGACTTGAGGTAAGCCATGGAGGCGTCACTATAGACCGCACTGCCGCCGGTGGCGATGACGTGGTTGTGAACGGCAAGACCGAGGAGGACCTCCTCTTCAGCTTTCCGCAGTGCAGCGTATCCGTCTTCATCAACAATGTCCTGCAACGTGCGTCGGTGCGACGTTTGGATAAGTACGTCTGTATCCACGAAGTCCCGTGAGGTCATCTTAGCAAGGATCACCCCAACCGTGCTCTTTCCTGAACCGGGCATCCCGATCAACACAATGTTTGACTGTGTCGGTGTCATCATTCGTCGAAACTGACGAGTCTGCAGAAAAAGGTCTTTTTGACTCATTGACTCAACCTTTACAACCTTCAACCTTTCAACCTTTGTCGGACCAAATTATGTGTTTGAATTCTATGATAAAACATTCCAAAAATAGCTGTTTTCGGCGCTTAGCCCGTACTTTTCAGGGGTAATAGGAAGGCTGTAAGACGTTTGGGATTCTCTCAGTTCGTAATCACCCCTTTCCCCTGAAATTTTACGGCCGACATCCCAATAGATTCATAGTGATCTATCCAATATCGCTTGAGCAGAAACTCGTTTCGCAGGAATTCGGACAGGTTATCTCGATTATTCTAAATTTTCTGCATCGGCCAAATCTTGCGGACGACCAGTAGCTCGCTTATTTTGTTTTAAATTTTCAAGATCAATAAAATTTATTTTGATTCCTTGAATTTCAATCCCTATTCTTTCATTATAGCAATCCTCAAATTTAATTTTTTTTAATGTCGTTAAAATATCAATCCGATTTGGAGGATAACCAAGTTGAATAACCTGGTTGCCTTCAAGAAAATCCTCTTTCGTGAGACCCAACGATCCAAAACCAAATGCTTCAAGTGCCTTTACAACATTATTCGCGTTCTCCGGTGAAAGCTCGATCCATACATCAAGACCTTTGGTATAGCGAGGATATCCATGAAATGCGACAGCATACCCGCTAACCACCAAATATCTGACGCTATGAACGTTTAACAATTCGATAAACTCTTTGAAATCCTTGCTCAGCATTATATCTCCATGAATTATATTCTTTTCGAATTTGCTCTAAGGCATCCAACCGCTCTTGGTATGTTTTTGATTGCCAAAATACAAAATCTTTCGGTTGTTCGTTTATTTTATATTTTTTAACGGTCTTGCTTATACTCATAACATCCTCTTGCTTTTTTCAGTTGATGAAGCCCGCCCATATTTTTTAACCTTGGCCAACATTGATAATAGATAAAAAAGTAATCAATTGAAAAGCAAAATGCGGAAATAAGGTACATGAAACTGTGCAAACCGGAATCCATGATTCCATCCGGTTGTCATGCCCAAAGGGGAGGTGAAATCTATCTTATTGGATCAACTTGAAAAAGTCAAGATCGGAACTTCACAAAAATGGGATTCGACACCAGGGTTCCGTGTCCGCGCATGTCCATGCGATAGTAAATTTTTTCTCCCGGCCGGAAGTATCGATCTTCATAATCGATTTTCATGGGGAGTTTGCCGCTAAAGGTCTCGATCCGTTTTCCGGACCGGATCAGGCGGATCTTCACCTCTTTTTCAACCGGGTTTTTAAAGTCCAGCGAGATCCGGATTCTGGGATGACCGTCTAAAACAATTTCTTCACCCAAGGTCGCTTTGGCGCCGCCGGCCGAAACCGAAAATTCATGGAGCTGGATCCCCTGAGGGTAGTTTGTGCGGACGGCATACATCCGGCCGGCTTGCAAGGCGGAGAGGATGTCGCTTTTTGTTTTTCGGTGAACCAGAAATACGGTCGGAAAGTCCCCCAGTTTCTGGCCGGCCCCGCCGTCTTTGTGAAAATCCGCGGTTGCAATTCCCCAGGCCGGCCGCTCCCTTTTCCCAGCGCAGTACGCCTGCAGGACCCGGTCCCACTGTCTGCCCGGTTCGGTCGCGCTGATGGTATCCCCGTATACTGCGGCAAAGCCGGTATAGCCGTGGGAATCTTCCAACACTTCCGGATAGGGTGCTGTATTGAGAAAGACCGGCCCCAGTTTTCGAACGCCCGAGCGGGTTTCGGGGTAATTCCAGAAGGTAAATCCGTTTTTCCGGTTCACATCGTCGATCAGGAGCTGGTAGGGTGCAATCCCTTGATCGCCGTCGTATTGGCTGAAGGGGGAGCTTCGGAAGGGGTGGGCATCGATCATGCCCAGAACACAGACCGCACTGATGAGGATGCCGGAAATTCGAAACACCCCTTTTTCTTTCAGCAGGAACAGTCCGAGAATAAAGGCACTGAAAAACATAATGGTCCGGGGCAGGAAGCGCAGCAGATAGCGGATTGAAAAACCGTTATGGATAATGGGGAGGGTGCGATAGTCCTGCGCCTTTTCCAGCCCAATTGTCAGCAGCCGCTTTTCATGATCGTGGGCGGTCAGGTTTCGCGAAAGCAGGGACCCCTTCCAGTAGTAGAAGGGCGCCGTTTCGGATCCGGGAATCAGGATTATTTCCGGAAATTTTTGCCGGGTTTTTTTTAGCGCTTCCAGGTAGTTTTCAGCGCCCGACCGATTGATGGAATTCAGTTCAGCTTTTTTTTTAAAAATATTTCTGAAAGGGAGCAGGCCGTATTCAATGACCATGCGGTCGTGGTCGTTCACAAACAGAACCTCGAACCCTCTTTCCCCGGCCAGGCGTGCAAGAACGGCGATATCATAGGCCCCGTCGCTGAAGGTTGAGCGGGTGTCGATCAGGCCGCTAACCTGCAGGAAGGGAAGGGGGGCTTCTTCAGGTGCGCCGGCCGGCGGCTGCGCCTGTGAAACGGACTGGAGGGAAGGCGGATTCGATTCAGAAGCCGATGCCGGGGGCGTCAGGAACATGACTGACAAACAGAATAGAAACAGGATTTTTTTGCCGGGCATGAACGGCTCCCTTGCAGATTCTTAATCGGTAAAATAAAAATTGAAATAAGGCATTGCCGGTCATAATAGCGGAAAAATCCATGGCGATCAATCCTTTCCCTGCAATTGCGCCAACAGGGTTTCACGCCTTGACAAGCCGCAGGAATCGGTTTAAAAAACAAGCCTTGTTTCCAGGGAAGACGCCGTCCACAAATCCGTCAGGACTGTTGATGGTCTCCCGGAATGATTTTTCATGACGGAAGTGATCGTGACTATCAATGCAACCTTTGCTGCAAATGCTTAAATCTGACGCCTGCCCGGATTGGTGGCTGCCGGGCGACCGGGCGCCGGAGCCGGGAACCGCACCGGTTCAGGCGGCGCTTTTCCGTGTAAACGAACCCCTGCTGCTCATCGATCTGGACGGTCAAATCGCGTCCGGACGCGGCGGCACGGTAGTTTTTCAAAAGGTGCAGCCGCCGGGATTCAATGGGCATCCCCTGCTGGCCTACGTACCGCAGCTTCATCCCCGGCAGTTGGGCGACCCGACTTTTAAAAAAAGATACGGGCTTACCTACGGTTATGTCGTCGGCGCCATGGCCAACGGCATCACTTCGGTTGAAATGGCGGCAGCTGCCGGCCGAGCCGGAATGATGGGCTTTTTCGGAGCAGCCGGTTTGGAGCCCGCTGAAATCGATAAGGCCATTTACCGGCTGCAGCAGCAGCTCCCGGATCAGCCCTTCGGTTTTAACCTGATCAACAGCCCCAACGAACCTAATCTGGAAGCGGCGGTGGTGGATCTTTACCTGAAGCGGGGAATCCGGCAGTTGAGCGCCTCGGCCTATATGGAGATGACGCTGCCGCTCGTGTACTATCGCGTCAAAGGGATCCGTCAGGATGCCGGCGGCCGGGTTGTCTGCCCCAACCGCGTTATAGCCAAGGTGTCCCGGGTTGAGGTGGCCCGCAAGTTCTTTTCACCGCCGCCCCCTAAACTGCTGCGCGCGCTGCTGGAAAAAAATCTGATTACCTCTGAGGAAGCGGAGCTGGCCGCCCATGTCCCCCTGGCCCAGGATCTGACGGCAGAGGCAGACTCCGGCGGGCATACCGACAACCGGCCGGCCCTGGCGCTCCTGCCGACGATGCAGGCCCTGCGGGATGAACTGTCTGCCAAACATCATTATCAGGAACCGATTTGCGTGGGCCTGGGCGGCGGCATCTCCACGCCGGATGCCACGGCGGCTGCTTTCAGCATGGGAGCCGCCTATGTCCTGACCGGTTCGATCAATCAGGCCTGCGTGGAAGCCGGTACTTCCGAAACTGTCCGGCAGATGCTGGCGGAAGCCGGGCAGGCCGATGTGGTCATGGCGCCGGCGGCCGATATGTTTGAAATGGGCGTCAAGGTGCAGGTGTTGAAAAGGGGAACCCTGTTTCCCTTCCGGGCGGCCCGGCTTTATGATTTCTATCAGACCTATGAAAGCCTGGAAGCGATTCCCGCCAAAGAAAAAGAGATTTTGGAACGCGATTATTTTCACTGCAGTTTCGGACAGGAGTGGGAACAGACCAGGGAATTTTTCAGCCGGCGCGACCCCATACAGATCGACCGGGCTGAAAAGGATCCCAGGCATAAAATGGCCCTCGTATTTCGCTCATACCTGGGACGGTCTTCCGCCTGGGCCAATTCGGGAGACCCCGCCCGCAAAATCGATTATCAGATCTGGTGCGGTCCGTCCATGGGGGCATTTAACGAGTGGACCCGGGGCACGTTTCTGGCCGAACCGGAAAACCGCACCACCGTGACGGTTGCCATGAATCTTCTTTTCGGGGCGGCCGTTAAAACCCGCTGCAACTGGCTGCGATGCCAGGGGGCGCCCCTTCCGCCGGAAGCGGAACGTTTCAGACCCATGAAACTCGATGAAATTCAAAAACGGTTGCAATCATGACGGTTGTTCGGTTGTTGCATTCATATAACAACCTACCCGTGGTTTAAAAATGTTGTGAATCGATTATGCAGGGCTGAAACATTAAGCAGTTTCGCATGGCGCCACTGATGCAGGGGAGGGAGGGTTTGATTTTCCGGAAGGGTGGATTCAGACCGGAATTCCTGATGGACGGGTAACCCTTTGTATTGAGCCGGCGCCGTAGAAAGAATCCCGCGGATAACATAGTGAAATCCGTAAAGGCCGTTGACCGGTTCCGCATCCGGTTGAATATATATCTGATAGGCCTGGATCAGGCGCCCGATGTCCGGGTTTAACGCGGGTTGAATCGGGTCAAAGTAAAAGCCGTGCCTAACCAGCCAGTCATGCAAGTCGGCCAGAATTTGCCTGCTTTCCGGCACGGTATACTTTAAATCGGCAATCAGGTGACCGCCCAGATAGACTGTAAAGGCATCGGCCGGATTGTACTGACGGGCATAACCGGACTGCAGCCCCCCCAAAGGGTCCGGAGGCAACAGCTCCCGCGACCAGCGCTTCCACTTGGCCAGTTTAATTCCCAGCTTTTCAGAGACTTCCCGGTTAGAAATAAATTTTAGCATGTCCGATTTCTTCTTGAGAGGTTGATGTATCAATATATCAACCTGAAAAATTTTCGTCAACTTCTTGCAATTTTTTTTTTAATGGAATATATTATCACGTTCAAAACAAGCTAAAAATGAATACGGTTTCGACAGATTCAATAATGCCCATGCCGCTTTATAATAAATCAAATACCGATCCGGCCGAAAGCGCCATCGCCATCATCGGCATGTCCTGCTTTTTCCCGAAATCGTCCCATTTAAAGGAATACTGGAAGCTTCTCTTTCAGGGCGAGGATGCCATCAGCGCCGTTCCGGATACGCACTGGTCGGTTCAGGATTATTTTAACGCCGATCCCAAAACGCCCGACCACGTATACTGTAAACGCGGCGGTTTTCTTCCTCCGATACTGTTTGACCCGTTGGAATTCGGAATTCTGCCGGCGGCACTGGAAGCGACCGACACATCCCAACTCCTGGCCCTGGTGGCGGCCAAACGGGCTTTGGCTGATGCCGGTTACGGCGACGGCCGGCCCTTTAACCGTGAGCGCACCAGCGTTGTTTTGGGGGTGACCGGAACCCAGGAACTGGTGATCCCCCTGAGCACCCGGCTGGGGCATCCGGTGTGGCGCAGGGCCATGGTCGCCGCCGGCCTGCCGGCCGACAAAACGGAAGAAATCATCCGGACGATATCCGATTCCTATGTATCCTGGCAGGAGAACTCGTTTCCCGGACTGCTGGGAAATGTGGTTGCCGGCAGAATATCGAGTCGCCTGGACCTGGGAGGAACCAACTGCGTAGTGGATGCGGCCTGCGCCAGCTCCATGGGTGCGATCCATATGGCCGTCATGGAACTGATGTCCGGCCGCAGCGATATGGTGATTACCGGCGGCGTGGATACCCTCAACGACATATTCATGCACATGTGTTTTTCCAAGACCCAGGTGCTCTCCGCCACCGGAGACGCCCGGCCCTTTTCCAAAAATGCCGATGGAACGGTTCTGGGGGAAGGGATCGGCATGTTGATATTAAAACGGCTGCCGGACGCTGAAAATGACGGGGACCGGATTTATGCCGTGATCCGGGGCATCGGATCGTCCAGCGACGGTAAATCCCAGAGCATTTACGCCCCCCGGGCGGAAGGCCAGGTCAAGGCACTGCGAAACGCCTACCGCAGCGCCGGGATTAGACCCGCTACCGTTGATCTGGTGGAAGCCCACGGCACCGGGACCAAGGTCGGGGACCGTGTTGAATTCCAGGCCCTGAAGGAGGTGTTTGCCGACACAGGTGGAAACGGCCGGCGCCGGGCGCTCGGCTCCGTGAAATCCATGATCGGCCACACCAAGGCCGCCGCCGGCGCCGCCGGCATGATCAAGGTCGCACTTTCATTGTACAATAAAGTGCTGCCCCCCACTCTCAAAGCGGATGAGCCCGATCCGGGGCTGAATTTAATCCGGAGCCCGTTTTATTTAAACACCCTCAGCCGGCCGTGGCTTTCCCGTGAAACCCATCCCCGCCGGGCCGCCGTGAGCGCCTTCGGTTTCGGCGGAAGCAATTTTCATGCGGTCCTGGAAGAATATCAACCAGTTAAACCGGAAGTCTCCTGGGATGGTTCCATCGATATCTTTGCCTGGTCGGCTGCATCCAGGTCGGAAATCGTCAAAAAACTGGCCGCTTTGAAAACCGTTCTGGACGCGGAACTTACGGATAATGGATTGAATGCAGCCGCCGCTGCAAGCCGCACCGGGTTTTCCGCTCTCGACCCCCATCGGCTGCTGGTGGTCTTTGACTGCAGAGAGGAAAGAGCGGAGGGGCTGTCCAAACGCATTGCCCGCGCCATTGAAATGCTGTCCGATCCCAAGATCCCGGAACAAGTTCCGCCGGAATTGAATCTGCCGGATGTATACTACGGCGCCCCACCGGTGAATGGCGCGCTTACGGCAAGAAAGATCGCTTTTGTTTTTCCGGGTCAGGGAAGCCAGTATGTGGGCATGGGCCGCGATCTCTTCTGTCTTTTTCCGGAAGCGTTCAACGTCCTGGAAAGCGCCAACCGGAAATTTACCGGCGCCGGGCAACTGGGCGACATTATTTTTCCACCGCCTCCAGAAACGGAGAACGATCGCCGCGAGCAGGAAGCGTTGCTGTGCCGCACGGAGATTGCCCAGCCGGCCATCGGCGCCGTCAACCTGGCGATGCTGAATATCATCCGGCGCTTCGGGCTGGAACCGGATGCCGCCTGCGGCCACAGTTTCGGCGAATTGACCGCCCTGTGCGCGGCCGGCTGGATCGACCCGGAAACGCTGTTTGATATGGCAATTGCCCGGGGCAAATTCATGGCCGAAGCGGCTGCCGGCGATCATTCCGGCCGCCGGACAGGCGCCATGCTGGCGGTGAACGCACCGCTGCACGAAATTGAGAAGCTGGCTGCCGCTCTGCCCTCGGTGGTTCTGGCAAATCGCAACAGCCGATCCCAGGGGGTCCTGTCCGGTCCCGTCGATGCAATCGACGCTGCCGAAAAAAAATGCATTGAATCGGGTTTTAAAACCCGCAGGCTGCCCGTATCCGCGGCATTTCACAGCCCGCTGGTAGAGGGAGCGCAAGTGCCGTTCCGGCAGGCTTTAGCCGCGCTCAAGATTACCCCCACCCGAACGCCGGTGTATTCCAACAGCACTACCGAACCTTTTCAGACGGATTCCGAGGCGGTAAAGGATCTGGTTGCCGCACAGATCGCTCGTCCGGTGGATTTTGTTGCCGAAATTGAAAATATGTACCGGGCCGGCATTCGCACCTTTGTTGAAATCGGCCCTAAATCCGTTTTGACCGGACTGATCCGGTCGATATTGAAAGATCAGGATATTCAGGCGCTGTCCCTGGATGTTGCCGCCGGAAAACGATCCGGACTGGCGGATCTTGCCCGGACACTTTGCCGGCTTGCGGCCGTCGGACATCCGGTTAGATTCAGCCGCTGGGAAATTCCCGTCGCCGAGACGTCCCGGCCGCGCCTGCCGGTTTCGGTTCTGGGGGCTAACTTTAAACCCAAACAGGCTGAAAAAACGGCGACGGCGCCGAACCGGAATCCGAATCATCACAATCATCCCATAACCAGTGGTCGTGAAAAAAAGAGTGTGGAAAAACCCATGAGCGTGAAACAGGAACCCATGGATAAAGGAAAACATGAAGATCCGGTTTTCCTCAGCGACACCTTCAGCGTTCTTCAGGAAGGTCTCCGGTCGATCCAGGCATTGCAGGCCAGCACCGCCCAGGCCCATCAGAAATTTCTGGAAACCCAGGCTGAATCCGGCCGTGTCTTGCAGAAAATGATGGAGAGCGCCCGGCGCCTCACGGAAAAAGCACTGGGAATTCCAACCGTGGTGGAGACGCAGGCGCCGCTTTCAGCGGATAAATATTCCGTTTCGGATCATGCGGCCGTGCCAATGGTTGAGTCCCTGACGGCCGAACCGCTGCAGCCGAAGCCGGCCATTCCAATTGCAAGCAAGCCTGAACCCGCAATAAGTCGCCCGGCGGGGGAGGTACGGCCCCGGGCGGACCGGAAGATTCAGGAGACCCTGCTGGCGGTGGTGAGCGAACTGACCGGCTATCCGGCGGAGATGCTCGGTCTGGAAATGGACATCGAAGCGGACCTGGGGATCGATTCCATCAAGCGGGTGGAAATACTTTCTACGCTGGAAGAGCGGCTGCCGGGACTCCCGCCGGTTTCACCCGATCTGATGGGCCGCCTCAAAACCCTGGCCCAGATCGTTGCACATTTTAACACGGATATCGAATCCCGCCCGGAAACGCCGGGTCCGGCGGCAACCGCTTTGCAGGCGGAACTGCCGCTACCCGGGAGCGCCGCTGCGACGCGGCCGGATTTGACCACGGCTGCCGAAGAAGGCCTCCAACGGCGCGTCGTTCAAGTGCTGGACTCGCCCCTTGGCGTCCATCCGCAGGCGACCCTGGCGCCGGACCGCAGCGTTTACATCACCGGGGATTCGGCCGGTCTTGCCGCCGCCATCCTGCGGGAATTTCAAGCCCGCCATATTCCGGCGGTCGTCATCCCGCAGAGTGATTATCAAAAGCTTGCAACCCTGCCGAAAGCCGCCGGCCTGATCATCGTTGCAAGTCCGGATGCGGATATGACGCCGCCGGAAATCAGCGACGCCTTTTTCCTGGTCCAATCCCTGGCTCCGGATCTGATGGAGTCCGCCGAAGCCGGCGGCGCATTTTTCGCATCCATCACCCGCCTGGACGGCGCCTTCGGATTTAACGCCAAAGGGGTGACCACCCCATTGCAGGGAAGCCTGGCCGGCCTTGTTAAAACTGCAGCCATCGAATGGAATGGCGTTCGCTGCCGCGCTCTGGATATCGATCCTCAATGGCAGGGCAATGACGACATCGCCGCCGCGGTTGCAGCCGAGTTGCTGGCCGACGATCCATCCGGACCGGTTGAAGTCGGACTGGGCGCACAGCGCCGCTGCCGGTTGGCGTTATGCCCGGAACCGTATCCGGAAAAAGAGGGCGGTGTGCTCGATCTAGCACCCGGCGACGTCGTGGTGATCAGCGGCGGCGCCCGGGGAATTACGGCCGTTGCCGCCGAGGCCCTGGCCCTTCAGGTCGGACCGACCCTGGTGCTCCTGGGCCGGTCGCCTTATCCGATTCCGGAACCGGAATGGCTGCGGGGGGAATCGAGCGAGGCCGCCATGAAAGCGGCTGTCATCCGTTATGAATTCAACGGCAGCATTCCGTCGCCCGCCCAGGTGGATAAGGTCTTTCAAAGGCATCTGGCCAACCGGGAAATCGCCGCCGCCTTGGCTAAATTAAAGTCCGGCGGCGCAGCGGTCCATTATTATTCCGTCGATATCCGGGACCGAGAAAGACTGCTGAAGCGGTTTGATGAAATTCGGTCATCCCTGGGTCCGGTCAAAACCGTCATTCACGGGGCCGGGGTACTGGAGGACCGCTTGATTACTGCTAAAACCCGCCCGCAGTTCAGCCGGGTATTCGACACCAAGGTCCGGGGCCTGCTGAACATCCTTGAGGCCGTTGAAGGGGAGCCGCTGAGATATCTGGTCCTGTTTTCTTCGGTTGCGGCCCGGATGGGGAACCGGGGCCAGGCCGATTATGCCATGGCCAACGAAGCCCTTAATAAAATCGCGCGGCAGCAATCCGCCGTCCGCCCGGACTGCCGGGTTGTTGCCATCAACTGGGGGCCCTGGGACGGAGGCATGGTTTCGCCGTTGCTGAAGCGCGAGTTTGCCCGTAAAAACATCCGGCTGATCCCGCCTGAATCCGGCGCTCGCTGTTTACTCGCTGAAATGTCCATGGGTAAGGATTCAGCAGTGGAAATGGTCATCGGCGCGGAGCTGAACCCGCTGCCGGTCGATGCGGACGCCCTGCCGGAGGCGCCCTGTTCAAAGCCTCAACCTGCAAGCTTGGCGCTGACCCTGAAACGCGAAATCGACGTGGAAAACCTGCCGATCCTGGCGTCCCACATCCTGGACGGCAAACCGGTTGTACCGTTTGCCCTCATGACGGAATGGTTCGGCCAGGGGGCGCTGCATGAAAATCCGGGCCTGTCGCTGCTGGGGATCGATGACATGCGGCTGATGCAGGGGATCCGGCTGGACCGGCAAAAACGGCTGATCCGCCTCTTCGCCGGCAAGGCCCGCAAAGACCATTCGATTTACCAGGTGGATGTGGAATTGCGCGACGGTGTTAAGGAGGGTGTCGATGTGATTCACTCCCGGGCCACGGCGATCCTGGCGGAGTCTTTTTCCGCGCCGCCCCTGTATACGGTTCCCGCCGGACTGTCGGCCAAAAATTATGCCAGAACCCGGGAAGAAGTTTATGAAAAAATACTTTTTCATGGCCATGACCTGCATGGAATCAATGAAATCATAAGCTGCACGCCCCAGGGGATGCTGGCCCGGATTTCAACCGCCCCCCTGCCGGAGCAATGGATGAAGGAACCGTTTCGCAGCCGCTGGATTGCGGACCCCCTGGTTCTGGACTGCGCCTTTCAGATGGCGATCGTCTGGTGCTTCGAAGAAAAGGGATTTGCTTCCCTGCCCAGCTACTACGCCCGCTATCGCCAGTACCGCAGATCCTTTCCGATCGAAGGGGTGACGGCGGTTCTGGAAGTGGCCGAAACATCGGCTCACAAAATGAAAGGCAATTTTACGTTTCTGGACACGGACGGAGTAGTGATTGCCCAACTGTTCGGGTATGAAGCGGTGATGGATGTCGCCCTGTTCAAGGCGATCAAGCCGCAACTGGCCGCCAATGCGTAATTGCAGGTGTTTAGGCTGAAGAAAGAAGGCTGAAGACCGAAGGCTGAAGGTGAAGCGGGGCCGGGGGCCGGCGGAATTTTTTCAGGTCCGGAATTTCGAGCCCAGAGCAATGATCCAAGGCGTCAACCTGCTGCTCACTCCGTTTCATCATGCTCGAAGCGTATCGGTACTCTCCGTTGCATACCCCGATTCCTAATATTGATATTGCAAAATTTGTCCGGCTCGGATAATTAAAAAATACGATCAAACCCCACGTCGACCCCCAAAGGACGATGGCATGGATGCTAAAATCGATCTGGTCGCCCGCGAGATTTTAGCCGGCGGCCGCAACCTGGTCTTTACCGGCGCCGGCATATCCACCGAGAGCGGCATTTCCGACTACCGCAGCAAGGGGGGGATCTGGGACAAATTCCGGCCGGTTTATTTCGATGAATTCATGTCCTCCAAAGCGTCTCGGATCGAATACTGGCGGCGCAATACCGAGCTTTATCCCGATCTGATCCGGGCCAGATCCAACCCCGGCCATGATTCCATATTCAGACTTTTTCAGATGGGCCTGATTGAATCCGTTATTACCCAGAATATTGACGGTCTCCATCAGAAATCGGGTCTGCCGGAAGACGCGCTCATCGAACTGCACGGCAATGCCCGCCGGGTTCGCTGCATGCACTGCGGCCGATTGTCCTCCCTTGAAGCGGCCCAGGAACGGGTTCAGTCCGGCGATGAAGCGCCGGAATGTGGGTGCGGCGGATATTTGAAACCCGACACGGTTTCCTTCGGCCAGGCCATGCCTGCAGAGGCCGTCCGGAAAGCTGCGGCCTTGTCCCGGAGCTGTGATTTTTTCATGGTAGTGGGGTCGACCCTGCTGGTGCAGCCGGCAGCCCTGATGCCCCAATATGCCAAAGAAAACGGCGCATTTCTGGCAATAGTCAACCTGTCGGAAACTCCCTATGATGCGGTCTGCGATGTCCTGATTGAAGGGAAAGCCGGTGCGGTCCTCTCTGAAATTGTAAATTCAGTAAAACGGCTGCAGGCACGCGGCAACTAAAATACGATTCCGGAAGGGCTGTTTTTGATCTGCACCGGAGGTTATGATTATGGGTAAAATCCGAATTCGGATGGAGCGATCTTGGACTTACTCGCTATTTTAAGGAGCTGCAAATGAAGGAGATCATCGGTACCGGCAATCGGGTCCTGGATATCGACCTTTCCCGCAGGAGCGCCGACACGTTCCTGATTACTGAAACTGATCGCCGGCTGTTTCTGGGCGGAAAGGGGATGGGTTTAAAATATCTGTATGAACGGCTTCCGCCGGGAATCGATCCCCTTGGCGATGAAAACATTCTGGCATTCATGATGGGCGTCCTGATGGGTACCGGCGCCCCCTGCAGCGGCAGGTTCGCAGCCTTGACGAAATCTCCCCTGACCGGCATCCTGCTTTCTTCTTCCTGCGGCGGGCCATTCGGCATGGCACTGAAAACGGCCGGTTACGACGGGCTTTTGGTCTCCGGGAAATCCGGCACTCCGATGTATCTTGAAATCGACTCCAACGGGGCTGAGTTCAGAGACGCTTCCGAACTTTGGGGCAAGGATACCCGGGAGACCCAAAACAGGCTGAATTTAACAAGGCACGACGGCGCCCTGGCCATCGGTCCGGCCGGGGAGAACCGGGTTCTGTTTGCGAACATTGCCGCCGGGCATCGCTTTCTGGGACGCGGCGGCATGGGGGCGGTGATGGGTTCAAAGAATCTGAAAGCCGTCGTCGCGCGCGGCAATGCTTTTAAAATCGTTCCTAAAGATCCCGGAGCATTCAAGCGCATATCCCGGAAAGCCACCCGCTTTATCAACGCCAATCCCTTTACGGCCGATTCGTATCGCAACTACGGCACCAGCGCCAATGTCGACTACAGCAACAAAGGCGGAATCCTGCCCATCGATAATTTCAGGCGCGGGCAAAGCGAACTGGCCGCGGGCGTAACCGGGGAGAGCATGCGCCGGAAATACAACACCCGCCCCAGCACCTGCCAGCCCTGCACGATACTATGCGGCCACAAGGGGACCTATGCCGACGGCAGCGTCCATCAGATCCCGGAATATGAAACCATCGGTCTTCTGGGGACCAATCTTGGGATTTACGACCCGGATCGCATTACGGAATGGAACGAGATCTGCGGACGGATGGGGATGGATACCATTTCCGCCGGCGGGACCCTGGCCTGGCTGATGGAGGCCGGTGAAAAAGGGTTGCTGCCGACGGACCTGAAGTTCGGATCGCCCCGGGGAATCGGGCCGGCGCTGGAAGATATTGCCCACCGGCGCGGCATCGGGGATGAACTGGCCGATGGCTCCCGCCGGATGGCTCAAAAATATGGCGGCGGGGAGTTTGCCATCCAGGTGAAGGGACTGGAAATGGCGGCCTATGACCCGCGGGGGTCATGGGGCCAGGGGCTGGCGTATGCCGTGGCCAACCGGGGCGGCTGCCACCTGTCGGCCACCATTTTCCCGCTCGAGGTGGTTTTCGGTTTTCTGAATCCCTGCACCACCCGCGCCAAGGCCCGGTTTGTGATATTTTTTGAAAGGCTTTACGCTGCCGTCAATTCACTGCACACCTGTCTATTCACCGCCTTTGCCTATGTCCTCGAGCCGCCGCTGGTAAAATTTACGCCCAAACCCGTGCTGGGATTTTTAATGCAGTATCTTCCGGCTGTGGCCATCAATCTGATGGATTTCAGAATTTTCAGCAGGCTGTATGCGTCCGTTACCGGCATCGGGCTGTCGCAATGGGAACTGTTGAAAATCGGTGACAGAATTCATGTGCTCGAACGCTGGATGAACACCCGGGAGGGAATTTCACGCAGGGATGATACCCTGCCGCTGCGTTTTCTCAGGGAAGGGAGGGATTGCGACCCGGCCGGCCGGACGGTTCCCATCGAAAAAATGGTCAGTGCATATTATCGCCTCAGGGGGTATGACGACAATGGTATCCCGACGCCGGATAAATTGCAGAAGCTGGGGATTGCCTCCCTTCCAACCCGGCCGGGTCCGGCGGCACCGGCGTCCAAACGGCCGATGCCGCCGCGCAAATGGTTCAAGAAGTCCCTTGTCCGCCTGGTACTCTTCATCCTGGGACGGGCGCTGCAGTCGGCCTCAAAACTGGACGACGACATTAAAGCCGAAATCACCGACTGGCCGGACGGCTTTTCCGCCATGTTCAAGGTGCTGCCGCGGGGACCGCAGATGGCGTTCATGAAGACAACAGCAGGGCACCTGGCGTACAAGGGCGCAGCCCTGGATGCCGATGCGGCGGATATGATCATCTTTTTCAAGAACCTGGAAAGTGCGTTTCTGGTATTTACCGCCCGGATGGGAACGGTCCAGGCGTTTGTGGAACATCGCCTGAGTCTGAAAGGGGATATAGCCAGAGCCATGTCCCTGACGCGCTGCCTGAACATCGTGCAGACCTATCTCTACCCGGTCCTGATCGCCAAACATGTGATCAAACGGGTTCCCCGTATTCCGCTGCTGCAAAAACTGTGGCGCCGATTATTTATATATGCGCTGGGGATACCTTTTGGAATATGATTATTCCATTTTTGGCTTAACAGGAAGTATAAATGTGCTCCCTAATCTTATATATCTCTTCTAAGGAATAGACCATGTTGCCAACCTATTATGAATTTTACAATCCGGTGAAGATTGTTTCCGGCGCCAAAGCACTGGAAAATTTACCCTATGAACTGGAACAGCTGGGAGCGTCCCGCCCGCTGATCGTAACGGACAGCGGTGTTTCCCGGGCCGGTCTGACGGAATGCGTCATCGCAGCGTTCGGTGAATCGGCGGTTTCCATCGGCGCCTTATTTGACGAGGTGCCGCCGGACTCCTCGCTGCAGGCGGTTCAGGCGGCCGCATCCGCTTTTCGCGCCAACGGGTGTGATTCCATTGTGGCGGTGGGCGGCGGATCGGTGATCGATACCGCCAAGGGGGCCAATATCGTCATTACTGAAAATTCCGACGACCTGGCCAAATTCGCAGGCGCCGAACTGCTGAAAAAGCCGATGAAGCCGCTGGTGGTGGTGCCGACAACCGCCGGAACCGGTTCGGAGGCGACACTGGTCACCGTTATAAAGGATACGGCCAGAAACGTAAAAATGGCATTCACCTCCTATCACCTGATGCCCCGGGTGGCGATCCTTGACCCGCGCATGACCTTGACCCTTCCGCCCCGGATCACTGCGGCCACTGCCATGGACGCCCTGACCCACGCGGTCGAGGCTTATATCTGCCTGCAAAAAAACCCGGTCAGCGATGCATTTGCACTGTCCGCCGTTGAACTGATACGCGAAAATCTGGTAAGCGTCGTCAAGGATGGAAAAAACCCGGAGGGACGCCTGGCCCTTGCCAACGCCGCCTGCCTGGCGGGGATCGCCTTTTCCAACTCCATGGTGGGCATGATCCACGCCTTGGGACACGCCTGCGGCGGGGTTGCCGGCATTCCCCATGGGGTTGCCATGAGCATCTTCCTGCCCCATGGGCTGGAGTACAACCTGAAAAAAGCCGGGGACCGGATCGCCCGGCTGCTCCTGCCGCTTACCGGCCCCCGGCTTTTCGCCCAAACTCCACCGGATGAGATGGCAACCGAAACCATTGCCGGGATTCGCCGACTGCAGGAGGAATTGCACCGCCTGGCAGGGCTGCCGCGAACATTGAAGGAGGCGGGGGTCGCATCCGATGTCCTGGAGCAGATCGCCGCAACAGCCATTGGGGATGGATCCGTGGTATTCAATCCGGAAGAAATGGACCGGGACGATGCCTTGAAAGTACTGCGGAAAGCCTATCAATGAACGGGTTTTATGTATTTTGCAGTAATCATCTTGAGATCCTGGCCGAGCAACTGGCTCAGGTTGTCAGAGAGCCGCTTTCCGATCCGTTTTCACCCGAAACGATCGTCGTGCAGAGCAGCGGCATGCAGCGGTGGGTTTCCATGGAACTCGCCCGGCACAACGGAATCAGCGCCAACTGTCATTTTCCATTTCCCAATCGTTTTCTGAACGATCTCTTTGCCGGGATGGATCCCGACCTGCCGGAAAAGTCCCTGTTTGATCCCGCCGTACTGACATTCCGCATTATGGGGCTCCTGCCGGAATGTTTGGAAAATCCGGATTTTCAAAGCCTGCGGACTTATCTGGCCGGGGATGAAAAAAAATTAAAACTGTATCAACTGGCTGAAAAAATAGCCGACAGATTTGATCAGTACCTGGTTTTTCGCCCGGATATGATCTTTAACTGGGAGGCGGGAAGGGCGGATCACTGGCAGGCGGTTTTATGGCGGAAACTATCGGCCGGTATAAAAGCCCGGCACCGGGCCGCTCTGCGGAACGACCTGGTCGATTGGATCCGATCACAATCTTCCGGCATACGGAACCTGCCGGAACGCCTATCGGTTTTCGGCATATCCTACCTCCCGCCCTTTCACCTGGAGGCCCTGGCGGAATTATCCGAGCGGATTCCGGTATATTTCTATCTCATGAGTCCCTGCCGGGAATACTGGGCCGATATTGTTTCTGCAAAAGAATCAGCCCGGTTCCAGCGAAAGTTGGCCGACCGCCCAACCACCCGGGACGTTGCCGCCCTGCACCTGGAGAGTGGAAACCGGCTGCTGGCTTCGCTGGGAGCCCTCGGCCGGGATTTTTTCAAACGCATCAGCGCCGCTGACTTCAGCATCGATGAACGCTTCCGTGATCCCGGTCGTAGCAGCCTGCTGACTGCGATTCAGTCGGAACTGTTGAATTTAACCGAATCCGGGGGAGCGGAAAGTTCCAAACCCGACGGATTCCAGGCCGATCGTTCGATCCGGATACATTCCTGCCACAGCCCCATGCGGGAAGTCGAGGTTCTCTATGATCATCTGCTTGAGATGCTGGAGTCGGACCCGGGGCTGATGCCCAAGGACATTGTTGTCATGACCCCCGACATTGAAACCTATGCCCCCTATATTCAGGCTGTTTTTGATGTCCGGGAGGATATCGGCGTACGAATTCCCTTTACCATTGCGGACCGGAGCCTGAAAAGAGAAAGCCGGTCCATTGAAGCGTTCCTGTCGATCCTGGATTTAAAGGACGGTCGCTTCGGCGCCGCCCGGATAGTCTCCCTGTTGGAATTTGAGGCTATCAGGGAGACTTTCGGACTTTCAGAGGCCGACTTGGAAACCGTTCTCCACTGGATTGAAGAGACCCGTATCCGTTGGGGCCGCGACGCCACCAGCCGCAGCGGCTTCAGCCCGGAAGGCTTTCCTGAAAATTCCTGGCGCCAGGGTCTGGACCGGCTTCTGTTGGGCTATAGCATGCCCGGGTATGAAAAAAAAATGTTTCAGGGGATCCTGCCGTATGATCCTATTGAAGGTGAAAACAGTCTGATGCTGGGGCGATTTCTGGAATTCAGCGAGGAGTTGTTCCAGTACATTGAAATATTGAATCAGCATAAAAATTTAGAAAGTTGGATATCATTATGTAATGAGATACTTGAGAAATTTATCCGGCTTTCCGAAACAACTGAACGCGACATACGGGTTCTTCGGAAAATTTTCAGTGAATGCACGGATACCGGGGCGCTTTCCGGATTTCATGACGAAGTCGGCTTTGAAGTCGTTCGTGCCTGGATCGGGGAGCGCCTTGAAAAGGAAAATTACGGGTATGGATTTATTTCGGGCGGACTGACCTTTTGCGCCATGCTTCCCATGCGGAGCATACCGTTCAAGGTCATGTGCCTGATCGGTATGAACAGCGATGCCTTCCCCCGTGAAACCGCCCCGCTCGGTTTCAACCTGATCGCAAAAAATCCCAGACCGGGGGATCGCTCCCGGCGCAACGACGACAAATACCTGTTTCTTGAAACGCTGATTTCCGCCCGTGAAAAACTGTACATAAGCTATATCGGACAAAGCCTGCAGGACAATTCAGAGATACCGCCTTCGGTTCTTGTGAGCGAATTGATCGATTATATCAAAAACGGTTCTAATCTTTCCGAAGACCGGATCGTCACCCGTCATCCGCTCCAGGCCTTTTCTCCCGTTTACTTCTGTGAAAACGACCGGTTCTTCAGTTACTCTGAAGAAAACCTTCTTGGGGCAACGCGTCTGGCCGAAGCTGCCGAAGATAATTCCGAACACCCGGCTTTCATTTCGGGGAGCCTCCCCCTTCCGCCGGTGGAAATTGATAAATGGAAAAGGATCGAGCTGAAAGACTTGTGTGCATTCTGGGCCAATCCCGCTAAATTTCTGCTCCAGCGCAGGCTTGGTGTTTACCTTATGGAAGAAAAGCTCCTGCCGGAAGAGCGTGAAAATTTTAATGTCGATCCCCTGGAAAAATATTTAATCGGCCGGAAAATCGTCGCGCATAAAATCTCGTGCCGGAACTCAGACACCCTGCTGCCGCTTTTCAGAGCCCAGGGACGCCTGCCGGTGGGAGCCGTCGGTGGGGTTGTTTACCGGCAGATGGAAAGCGAAGCGGATGCCTATGTGAATAAATGCAGACCCTATCTGACCAAGCAGGCCCCTGCGCCGCTGGATATCCATTTTAATCTGGAAGGGTTTCAGCTCCGCGGCCGCTTGGAAGAGGTTTATCCGTCCGTCGGTCTGGTCCGCTTTCATTTCGCAGATTTACAGACAAAATACCTGCTGAGCATGTGGATACACCATTTGATTCACGGCATGGTCAACCAGGATCGCCGCTGCGATCACAGTTTTCTGGTTTGCAAAGATGTTGTCTGGGAGTTTGACCCGGTTTCGACCGGCAGGCAAATCCTTTTAAATCTGGTTAATTTTTATTGGGAGGGCCTGACAAAATCATTTTATTTTTTTCCCGAAACTTCGTTTGTGTATGCCCGCGAGCGGTTGCAGAAAAATAAAACGGAGGCGGCGGCCTTAGTCGCGGCCCAGCGAAAATGGACGGGCAGCGATTTCAACCGGGGCGAAAGCCAGGACCCCTATCTGAGTCAGCTTTTCAGCCGCTGCAATCCTTTTGATGACCGCTTTCTGGATGCATCCCTGTCGGTTTTCAAGCCGGTTTTTCAATCCGGCCGGGAACAGGGGTAGGCATGACCTGTTTAAACCCGGGCCCGTCCGTATGATTTGTCAATAACCGGGTAAGCTTTAATACGCGCTTGATTTTTTAGAAAAAAAAGGTAAAGTCAATTTAAACTTTCTGCAGGAGAAGATTCTCTTCAAGGGAGTATCCGATGAGAAAATCGTTATGGTGCTGGACAGGCTGGTTTCTGTTGCTTTTATTGCTGGATTTCACCCTTCCGTTTGTCTATCTGAAGCATATTCCAACGGTTAAGGGAAGCTTTCTGTTCTGGCTGATATGGATCATCGTAGCCATCATCAGCATGTTTATCATGTTTTTACGATGGCGGGACGATGAATCTTAATGGGGCAGGATTTTAAGCGATGAGCATGGATACGATAACCTCCTGGACAGCGCTCCTGATTTATGTAGCGATTGGCATTGCGGTGGCGGTCTTTGCCAGAAAGCGGATGGGCGCAGGCATGAACGAATTTTTCCTGGCCAACCGGCAGCTCGGCGGCTTTATTGCGGCAATGACCTACGCAGCCACAACCTACAGCGCCTTTATGATGGTGGGTTTGGCCGGTTTGACGTATAAGCTGGGAATAGGGGCCTTCGGTTTTGAACTGACTTACCTCTGCGGCCTTGTGCTGGTCGTTTTTTTCGGTCCGCGCTTTTGGCTGGTGGGCCGAAAGTTTGACTACCTTACCCACGCGCAACTCCTGGCCGACCGCTACGATAACCGGGCGGTGGGTATCACCGCGACGGTTTTATGCCTGATTTTTTTGATACCCTATGCCGCGATTCAATTGATGGGGATCGGCTACCTGCTGGCAGGTCTGACGAAGGGTTCGATCCCGATTGTCACGGCGATGGCCGTCGCGACGTTTCTGGCGATTATCTGGTCCAACATTGCCGGTCTGCGATCGGTGGCATGGACCGACGCCCTGCAGGCTGTTATTATGCTGGCGACATCCGTCATCATACTCTTTGTTGTCGTTCATAAAGGCTTCGGCGGTTTTAGCGGGTTCTTCAACCGGATGAACCAGGATATCCCTCAATTGCTGGCCGGGCCGGGTTTGTTCAAGTTTCAGGTTTATTTGGGCCTGACGCTTCCCTGGTTGTTTTTTTCACTGTCGAATCCCCAGGTGACCCAACGGCTTTTCGTTCCAAAATCCGTTGTTGCATTTAAACAGATGATCGCCGGGTTTCTGATTTTCGGTTTAATCTATACGGTCGTTTCCGTTTTATGGGGCTTCAGCGCTCGACTGCTCGTGCCGGACCTGTCTTCGCCGGATCTGGCAACCCCCGCCCTTCTGGGACTGGCCGTTATTCCACGGGTTTTAGTTCTGATTGTGATGGTGGGAATCCTGTCCGCCGCCATTTCAACCATAGATTCCATTCTGCTCAGCCTGGCCTCCATGTGCACCCGGGATCTGCTGAAGAACGGCTTTAAGGCGGACTTGCCGGAAGAATCGGAATTGAGAATCGGAAAATACATCATTCCGGTTCTGGCCGCCGTATTTTTTATCTTTGCATATTGGGCCCAAGGCAAAAAAGGTCTGGCTTTCATGATCGCACCGCTATCAGCAGCGGCCTCAGCCGGACTGCTGATGGCGGTTCCGGCAATCATAGGCGCTTTTTTCTGGCGCCGGGCGACCGCAGCCGGCGCGCTCAGCAGCATGATTGCAGGCGCCGCTCTGGTTTTGCTGCTGCAATTTACCGGATCCAACCCCCTGGGGATCTGGCCCGGCGTATGGGGGTTTATGGTTTGCACCGCATTATTTGTCGGGGTCAGCTTCATCACCCGCGCACCTGAGACAAAAGCACGGATATTTTTGGATTACCTGGATGAAGCCCTTCCCCGGCACCGGTTTCTTTAAAAACATGCTGGCGGATGAAAGCAACGTATCGAAAGAATAATATACAGGCTGCTGAAGCCGCTCTTCAAAACCGGATCGCCCGGCTTGAAAAAATATGCCGGCGTCAGCAGCAGGTCCTGGCCGAATTGCAGGAAAGTGAAAAAAGACACCGGGCGGTTCTTGAAAACATCGAAGAAGGATATTTCGAGGTCGACCTTACCGGCAATATGGTTTTCTTTAACGACTCCCTTTGCAAGATAACCGGATATTCGCGCGAAACCATGATGGGCGTGAACAACCGTGATTACACCTCCCGCGAAACTGCCGACCGGATGTATAAGGTTTTCAACACTATTTACCGTACCGGAAATCCCGCCAGCATTACCGACTATGAAATCATCAAAAGAGACGGCAGCCGCTGTTTTTTAGAACTGTCGGCGTCCATTATCCTGGACGAGGCGGCGCGGCCCATCGGTTTCAGGGGTGTCGCCCGCGACGTTACCTTCCAAAAAAAACTGGAAAACCAGTTGTTGCATTCCCAGAAGATGGAGGCCATCGGCACCTTGGCCGGCGGGATTGCGCACGATTTTAACAATCTCCTGATGGGCATCCAGGGACGCACCTCCCTGATTCTGATGGACGCCGGCACCTCTCAGCGTGCCAATGAACATTTAAAGGGAATTGAAGAATATGTAAAAAATGCGGCCGATCTGACCCGTCAGCTTTTGGGTTTTGCCCGGGGAGGTAAATACGAAATCAAGCCGACCAATATCAATGAATTGGTCGCTAAAAGCGTCCATATGTTCGGACGCACCAAAAAAGAGATAAAGATTGATACAAAGTTTCAAGAGAGTGTCTGGACGGTGGAAGTGGATCAGGGACAAATCGAACAGGCCCTGTTGAACCTGTATGTCAATGCCTGGCAGGCAATGCCCGGCGGCGGGACCTTAAGCCTTGAAACCAAAAATGTCACATTGGGTGACACAAGGACCGCGCCCTATCAGGTAAAACCGGGGGAATTCGTCATGATCAGCGTGACGGATACCGGCGAAGGAATTGAAAAAGATATTCAACAGCGCATCTTTGACCCATTTTTTACCACCAAGGAGGTGGGGCGGGGAACCGGGCTGGGCCTATCCTCAACCTATGGAATCATCCAGAATCACAACGGCATCATTGAAGTTTTCAGTAATAAGGGGCAGGGCACCACTTTTTATGTTTATTTGCCGGCATGCGACAGCCTTATCGTTCGGGGAAAAAAAACGATGGAATCGGTATTGACGGGAAACGAAACGATCCTTCTCGTTGACGATGAAGAAATGATCGTGGAAATCGGCAATGAAATTCTCAGCAAGCTGGGCTATTCGGCGCTACTGGCGCGGAGCGGGCCGGAGGCTTTAAATATTTACCGGGAAATGAGTGATGCGATCGACCTGGTAATTCTGGACATGATCATGCCCGGAATGAGCGGGAAAGAGACTTATGAAGCTCTCAAGACCTTGAATCCCCGCGTTAAAATATTGCTTTCAAGCGGATACAGCATGAAGGATCAGGCCACCCGGATCCTTGAAAACGGATGTGATGGGTTTATTCAAAAACCATTCAGCATCAAGGATCTGTCGCATAAAATGCGGGAAATTCTGGAACGGAAATAAATGCCCCCGGAAAGGCGGGGGCATTTATTTCAGCAGCGTCTTGGCAATCGGTTCCAGCCGCACGTCTTGGCCGAAAGTTTCTGCCAGCTTTTGCGACAGCATCTCCATCGCAGCCGAATCCAAGGTCTCAACAACCAGATCGGTTTCGTCCAGTGTGATTAATTTTCCGTGCTGCCGGATCACATCGGCAGCCTGATGGACGTCGACGGTAAACCAGCCTTTCATCCGGAGCAGTAATTCTTCCCCCCCCAGGGGGCGTTCGATTACCAGATCCACCCGGCGCTGCTTTGCGATCCAACCCAGAACCGCCGGTTTTTTAACAACCGGACGTACCGGGTCATGTACGGCCGCGCATATGAACCACAACAGGGCTCTTTCCATTTGTCCTCCATTTCTTGTGTTGCCCTGTAAGGGTATTAACTGGTGCATATCGCTGTCAAGTTAAATAAGTGTTGTCATCATTTTGACAATGACTATGCAAGCGGGATACGGTTTACAAATGGATCAGCGAAAGGCATATGCCGGGGCGCAAGATCGGTCGGCTCTGGAAGTCCGGCAATGAAGAAGTGGACGGATGGGTGAAATCAGGCGGGTCCGGTGAAAAGGATATGGAATACTGACCGGCTAAAAACTTCTTGATCAAGGCTTGCCAAGGGCCTACACGCCGGAACTGTTTGAACAAAAAACGACGGCTGTATTTCAGCATGTCTATGACGCCTACTTTGGTGCAGGGCGCAGCGTGTATGCGACAGTGTAAAGGGGAAGCAAATGGATATTTTTTCTGCAATGAAGGAGCGAAGAAGCGTTCGGGCGTATCTCGATAAACCGGTTTCGCGGAGGGACATCGAAGCGGTCATTGCCGCGGCCGGTCTGGCGCCTTCCGCCATCAACCTGCAGCCTTGGGAATTTGTGGTCAGCTACGGTGACGAAAAAGAACGCCTCGTGCGCCGTTTGAAAAAAGCGCATGCCGAAAAGAATGTTTCCTGCAGCCCCGGCACCGCCAGGCCGCTGCCGCAAAAATACGCCGAGCGAAGCCGCCGGGCCTTCGCGGTAATGGCACCTGAAATTTCCCGGACCGGAATGGCCTTTAACCAATTTATAGAGGAGGGGAGCTGTTCTTTTTACGGAGCTCCGATCGCCCTTATCGTGACGATCGACCGGGTCTTTCCGGCCATTCGCTACCTGGACGTGGGGCTGGCGGTCTCTTATCTGCTCCTTGCGGCCCAGGCCAAGGGACTGTCCACCTGTCCCATCGGGCTGATCGTTGCTTACGCCGCTGAGGTTGCCGAGGTGCTCAACATATCGCCGGCAAAGGAAATTCTGTTGGGAATCGCCATGGGGTATGCCGATAATGCCGCACCTACCAATAATTTCAGGACAGACCGGGAAGAATTGCGCGAAATCCTCACCTGGTATGAGTGAAGGGAACTTGAAATGCCGAAACTATTTGAAAAAACGATCATAAACTCACTGGAGTTGAAAAACCGCTTTGTGCGCTCCGCCACCTGGGAAGGGATGGCGCATGCGGATGGTTCCTGCAGCCGGAAGCTCATCGATCTCATGGTTGCCCTTGCCCGGGGCGGCGTCGGCCTGATTATCAGCGGCCACAGCTACGTATTGCCGCAAGGACAGGCCAGTCCCCGACAACTGGGCGTTTACAGCGACAGCCTGCTGCCGAAGCTCATCGAACTGACTGCTGCAGTTCATGCCGCGGGTGGTAAAATCGCCATGCAGCTGGCCCATGCCGGCTGTCATGCCGATGCGGCCTTAACCGGCCAGCAGCCGCTGGGACCATCGGATTTTATAAACGAAATGGAACCGGCCGGTCGCCAAATGAGCACTGCGGAAATTGAACAGACCGTTGAAGCTTTCGGCCGGGGGGCGGCCCGGGCACGGAAGGCCGGTTTTGACGGTGTCCAGATACACGCGGCCCACGGATACCTGTTGAGCCAGTTTTTATCTCCTTACTATAATAAGCGTACGGATGCCTATGGCGGCGGCATCGCCAACCGCTCCCGGATTGTGCTGGATGTTCTGAAATCCATCCGCGAGCGGACGGATGATCGTTTTACGGTCATGATTAAAATGAATTCCGAGGATTTTCTGGAGGAGGGATTGACCGTATCTGAAATGCTGCAGGTGGCGAAACGGCTGCAGCAGGCCGGGATCGACGCCGTCGAACTAAGCGGCGGCACACGCTATTCCGGCAGATTCAATCCGATCCGCACCGGTAAAATCCGTACTGAAAATGAAGTATTTTACAAAGAAGCGGCCCGGGCTTACAAAGAGTCCCTTTCAGCACCGCTGCTGCTGGTGGGCGGCATCCGTTCGTATGAAGTTGCCCATAGTCTGGTTAAAACCGGGTTAACGGACTATGTATCGCTGTGCCGGCCCCTGATCCGGGAGCCCGGTTTGATTAAACGGTGGCAGAGCGGCGCCACGGAAAAATCCATGTGCCGGTCGGACAACCTGTGCTTCCGGCCGGCCCGGGAGGGAAAAGGAATCTATTGCATCCGGAAGGAAAAATAACACCCCCATGAAATCCTTTGACCCCCTTCTGACCCCGCTGTCCGGAACCAACCTGATCGAAGCCAGCGCCGGCACCGGTAAAACCTATGCCATCGAAGGCCTTTTCCTGCGACTGATACTGGAGCGGCGCCTTCCCATTGAACAGATTCTCGTGGTGACTTTTACCAAAGCCGCCACCGAAGAACTCAAAAGCCGGATCCGCACCCGGCTGGCTGCGGCCCTGGCGGCCTTGGCGCAGGGGACCTGTACCGACCCCCTGATCGTCGGGCTGATAAAGAAAAGCAGCGGGGAGGATGCCCGCCTGCTCCTGCAAAACGCGCTGATGAATTTCGATCTGGCGTCGATCTTTACCATCCACGGCTTTTGCCAGCGGATCCTGCATGAGCATGCCTTTGAGACCGGCAGCCTGTTTGATACGGATCTCATTACCGACCAGACGGATCTGCAGCGTGAAGTAGCCGACGACTTCTGGCGGACGCATATTTACCGGGCCGATCCGGAAGTCGTTTCCTACGCCATGGAAAAACTTAAAGGGCCGGAGTATTTTTTAAAACTGACGCAACAATGGCAGACCCCCGGCCTGAAAATCCTGCCAAAGGTTGCCGAACCTCTCTGGCAGAGCCTGCGGCCCTATCGTAAAACCTTTGAAGAACTCCAAACCGCCTGGCCCGGGTCCCGTTCCGCAGTTGCGGAAGCGCTGCAGAGTCCGGTGTTGAAGGATAATATTTACGGCAGCCTGAAATCGAAAAACGGTGGTGCCGACCGCTCGGTGCGTGAAATCAAAGTGATGCTGCTGCTTTCGGCAATGGACGGTTTCAGCAACTCTCCCGGTTATGCCGCGACGGTTTTCAAAGACATTGATAAATTTACAACCACCAAGCTGTTGCAGTCCGTTAAATCCGGGCAGCCGGCGCCCCGTTTGAATTTTTTTGAACTATGCGACGAACTGGTTCAAAGAAAGAAAGCATTTATTGCCGAGCTTGAATCCTATCTGTTGTATTTAAAAACGGAATTTTTTCAATACGCTGCCGCTGAACTGTCGGTCCGGAAAAAAGAACGTAATGTGCAGTTTTTTAACGATCTGCTGCTGACGGTTCAAAACGCCCTGGCGGAAACGGCCGGCAACGCTCTGGCAGCGGCTATCAGGCAAAAATACCAGGCCGCCCTTGTGGATGAATTTCAGGATACGGATCCGGTCCAGTATGAAATTTTTTACCGGTTGTTTTCATCCGATAATCATGTGCTGTTCATGATCGGCGACCCGAAACAGGCCATTTACGGGTTTCGCGGCGCCGATATTTTCACCTACCTTCGGGCATCCCGGACAGCTCCCCGGAAATATACCCTGACGGAAAACTGGCGTTCGGATCAGGGGATGATTACGGCGGTAAACACCCTGTTCGGCCGGGTCAGGTATCCGTTTATATTTAAAGAGATCGCCTTTTCCAAGGGTACTTCCGGCAGAAAAAAAACCCCCGCCACGGATACGCCCCAGGCTGCAATGACCATCTGGCATATCAAAGGTGAGGGGCGTAAACCCCTGTCCAAAAAAATCGCCACGGATCTGGCGGCCGCCCAGGTGGCCGCTGAAATCGTCCATCTGCTCGGCACGACTCCGGAGCCGTCCGCTCCCGGCGATATGGCTGTTCTCGTCCGAACGAACCGCCAGGCCCAGTTGATGAAAACGGTTTTATCCCGGGTCCGGGTGCCGGCCGTGCTATCCAACACCGGTAATGTTTTCAGATCCCATGAGGCCGTCGAAATGGAAAGGCTGCTGGCGTCTATCGCGGAGCCGGCGAATGAACGCAGGCTGCGGGCGGCTCTGGTTACGGATATGCTGGGGATGTCCGCCGAAATGATCTTCGCTGCGGGTGAGGGGACGACCGAGTGGGAATCCAGACGGATGCGCATGCGGGAATATTATCATCTATGGGAACAGCATGGATTCATGCGAATGCTGCGTCAATTGCTGGTAAAAGAAAAAATCAGACCCCGCCTGCTGTCATTTCCCGACGGCGAACGCCGTCTGACCAATGTCCTCCATCTGGCTGAGCTTCTCCAGCATGAATCGGTTGAGAAAACGAAAGGGCAGAAGGCGCTCATCAAATGGCTGGCTGAACAGCGCAAAAATTCCGCAACCGGATCGGATGCGCATCAGCTTCGTCTGGAGAGTGATGCCGATGCGGTCAAAATTGTCACCATTCATAAAAGTAAAGGCCTGGAATACCCCATCGTGTTCTGCCCTTTTCTCTGGGACGGCTCTTTGTTGCAAGGCGAGGAATTGTGCTTCCATGATCCCGTAGACGAAGTCATGACACTCGATCTTTCCGGCAAGAAAAATGCAAGGCATCTGTCGCTTTCAACACGGGAACTGCTGGCGGAAAACATCCGGCTGCTCTATGTTGCGGTAACCCGCGCCCAAAAACGGTGCTATCTGGCATGGGGACGCATCAATACCGCTGAAACAGCGCCGCTGTCCTATCTGTTTCATTATGCCGCCGACGGTCCCGATGATGACATTGCGGCAGCCCTGCAGAATGAAATCCCTCAAAAAAGCGATGCGGATCTGATCCATGACCTGGAGAAACTTGCCGGTCGTTCCGGGGGAAGCATCCGAATTGCCGCCTTGCCGGAAAAACCTGTCGGCAATGTCCCGACAGGCGCAGCCAAAGCTCCTGATGGGTTGCTGTGTCGAAAATTTGCCGGAAAAACCGACTGGGACTGGAGGATTTCCAGCTATTCCACCTTGGTTTCCCGGGCGGTTCCGGCCGAGACCCTGCCGGATCGGGACGCTGCTGATCATGCGGCGGTCACTATCCCGCCGGAAACGGATTCGGCCGCTGATGCGCAGGATATTTTTTCATTCCCAAAAGGGAGCCATGCCGGAAATTTTTTTCACGATATTTTTGAAAATATGGATTTCAGGAAAACGGATGACGCCGATTGCAGCCGTCTGACGGAGCTTAAACTGGCGGAGTACGGCTTCAACCCAGCCTGGAAAGAAACCGTCTGCCGTACCATTCGAAATGTTGTTGCCTTACCCCTGCCGGGCAGCGACGGCGAATTTACCCTGTCTTCAATTCCGAAACAAGACCGCCTGAATGAAATGGAATTTTATTTTCCGCTGGCATTGATATCGCCTCGAAAATTAAAAAAGATATTCAGCGATTGCGGTGTTTTCGATGTTGCGGACCCGCTTCCCGAATGTTTGGAGAATCTGGTTTTTGCTCCCGCCAGGGGATTTATGAAAGGTTTCATGGATCTGGTTTTTCGTTTCCAGGACCGCTTTTATCTGATCGACTGGAAATCCAATTTCCTGGGAGCGACCCTTCAGGATTATCGACGTTCGGCCCTGGCTAAAGTCATGCAAAGAGAATTTTATTTTCTGCAGTATCAAATCTACACCCTGGCGGTTCACCAGTATTTGCAGCGCCGCATATCCGGTTACCGCTATGAAAAAAACTTCGGCGGCGTTTTTTATATTTTCTTACGGGGAGTGGATCCGGTTCAGGGGCCCGAATACGGAATTTTCCGGGACCTCCCATCCCCGGATTCGGTTTATTCTTTGGCAAATGCACTTATCCCCGCACCGGCCTGAATGGATCATTTCCATTCGGAACCAGAGGATGTTGAGAAGAAGATATTTCAATTGAATAAAACCTCTGAAACGCTTCGGCAGCCAAATTGGAGAAACCTCTAAAATTTAAAGTGTTACATTATGTTAAATATCATATCCAATTTATATAAAAATAAAAATTTTAACGAGATAGATTTCCGTTTTGCTGAATTTATTTATAAACTGGATGGAAAAGAGGACGAAGTCATGTTCCTCAGCGCCGCCCTTGTGAGCAATGCCACCGGCGCCGGGGATATCTGTCTGGATCTGGATCGCTACGCTAAAAAGGGAATGGTTGAGCAAGCGGACGCCCGCGAACGGATTGCTATTCCACCCTTGCCGGATTGGCGCAAAAAGCTCAGGGCCAGCACGGTAGTCGGCGGCCCGGAAGATTACAGACCGCTCATCCTTGACGGTCAAAACCGGTTGTATTTATACCGCTACTGGGAATATCAGAAAAAACTGTCTGATCGCATCCGGCAAAAGGCCGCAACCAAAGTGACCGGGGTAAACCCGGCGGTCCTTAAAGATGGGTTGAAACGGCTTTTCAAGTCTTCGACGCTCCTCGTCGACTGGCAGCAGATTGCAGCAATCGCAGCGGTACTGAACCGTTTCAGCGTCATTTCCGGAGGACCCGGCACCGGCAAAACCTATCTGGTCGCTAAAATTTTAGCGCTTCTTCTTGAGCAGGACCGCGACAGGGACTTGCGGATTTTTCTGACGGCCCCCACCGGGAAGGCCGCCATGAAATTAGCCGAAACCATAAAAACCGCCATTCCAACCATACCCTGTCCCGATGCAATCCGTGACGCCATTCCAACCGAGGCGGCAACCCTCCACCGGTTGCTGCAGACGATTCCGCATTCTCCCTATTTTCATTATTGCGAAGAAAACCCGCTTCGCGCCGATGTGGTCGTCGTGGACGAGGCATCCATGATCGATCTGGCGCTCATGTCAAAGTTATTTCAGGCCTTGCCGGCGGATGCCCGGGTGATCCTGGTCGGGGACAGGGACCAGCTGGCTTCGGTCCAGCCCGGTTCGGTTCTGGGTGATATCTGTGATCCTGGCTGCATCCACGATTTTTCAGAAAGTTTTTGGGAACAGGTCAACCGGTTAAGCGGTGTTCCCCCGGACGCAGCGGATATCAGAATCCTTCCGACGGAGGGACTGTATGACGGCATTATTGCCTTACGCCGGAATTACCGCTTTTCAGAGACGGGCGGCATCGGCGGGTTCAGCAACGCCGTAAAGTCGGGAAACACCTCGACAGCTATGGAAGTGTTGGCCCGGACAGAAGAACCCGGGATCATCTGGGAGCCCGCTTTTTCTGCAAATACCCTTCAGAAGATTCTGGAGGAATCCGTCATCACCGGATACAGTCCCTATCTGCAGGAAGAGGATCCTTCGGCTGCTCTGGAAATGTTTAATCGTTTTCAGATCCTGTGCGCCCTTAACAAAGGTCCGTTCGGCATCCATGCCGTCAATCAGCTGGTTGAACAGGTTTTAAGCCGTAATGGATTGATCGCTGCCGCTCAACTACCGCAGCACCCCTGGTACCGCGGCCGACCGGTGATCATCACCCGCAACGATTACCATCTGGGATTGTACAATGGCGATATCGGCATCACCCTGCCGGACCCGGAGGATAATCGCGGCGCTCTCCAGGTGCATTTTCCGGATTCCCACGGTAATACCAGACGATTCAACCCCCGGCAGCTGCCGGAACACGAAACCGTTTATGCCATGACCGTGCATAAAAGCCAGGGGTCTGAGTTCGCCAGAATCCTGTTGATTCTGCCCGACAAGGATGTTGCGGTTCTGACGCGGGAACTCGTTTATACCGCGGTTACCCGGGCCAGGGAGGAGGTCGTCATTTACGCAAGCAGGCCGGTACTGCAAACCGCCATATCGCGCAGGTTCGACCGTTCTTCCGGTCTGGGTGATGCCCTTAGGTGTTTCACACGTTGGTCCTGAACAGGGTTTCCAGATAAAAACGGGTAATAGGGTCCGTTTGATCGAAGTCCGCGTCAGCTTTTTCATTTTTCCGGGCCATCTGTTTGCGGATGTCGCCGGCCAGGTTCTTGCCGAGCTCCACCCCGAACTGATCAAAAGGATTTATCCCCCAGATAAATGCTTCAAAAACGGTTTTAGCTTCATAAAATGACAATAACCGTCCGATATTTTCCGGTGAGAGGTCATCCAACACAAGGGTTGAAGAAGGTCGGTTTCCGGGGAAATATCTGGCCGGGTCCTCACTCTCCTTTCCCGTTGCCAGGGCCGTGGGCTGGGATATGAGATTGGCCCACAGTTCCTGGTGATTGGTGACGCCGGCGGTTTTTACCCCGAACTGATCGTATTGGGGAGTGACGACGCCGATAAAATCGATGGGAAAGGGGCGCCCCTGGTGGGCCAACTGGAAAAAGGAATGCTGGGCATTGGTGCCGGGCTCTCCGAATAGGATGACGCCGGCCGGCACCTCCAGCCACTTCCCATCCCGGGTTGCGGATTTGCCGTTGCTTTCCATGTTCAGCTGCTGAATATGGGGCGCCAGTTTGGCCAAAGGCGACGCGTAGGGAATAATCGCCTGGGTTGCGTATCCCAGAAAATTGTTGTTCCAGACGGAAATCAGAGCCGCCAGCAGGGGGATATTCCGGTCGGCCGGTGCGTGAGCTGCATGAAGATCCATCTCTTCGGCGCCCTTCAGGAAACGCAGGAACCGTTCGTATCCCAGGTAAAGACTCAGGGGAACCCCTCCCACTGCGGAGGTGACGCTGTAGCGGCCGCCGATAAAATCAAACATGTGAAAAGTCGCCAGAACCGGATGGGCGGCAGTATCCCCCGGACTTCCCTTGCTGGTTACCGTTATGATGTGCCCGGCCGGGTCAATATCCCGGCTTCGCATGAAGTTCCGGACCTGGTTTTCATTGGCGGTGGTCTCAGGGGTAGTATAACTTTTTGAAATGACGATCCAAAGGGTGGTATCCGGATCGATGATTCCGGCGATGGCGCCGAAATTGTGGATATCGACATTGGCGAGGAAATGGAGCCTGATGCCTTTATCGGCGGTAGCGGACAGGGCCTGGGCAACAAATTCGGTACCCAGATAAGAGCCGCCGATTCCAATGACCACTGCGTCCGTAAACGGCTTGCCGGCGGTTCCGGTTATCCGACCGGAATGAATCTGATTTGAAAATGATTCGATTTCCTTTCGAACCGTGCGGATTGCCGGCATCACATCCGTACCATCCACCTGCAGGGGGTTGTCGGAAAAGCTCCGGGCAGCCGTGTGCAGTGCCGCGCGGTTTTCGGTACGGTTCACTTTCCGGCCGGAAATCATCGCGTTGAACTGGTCGCCTAACTGTCTTGTTTCCCCCAGCTGCAACAGAAGCTTAAGGGTTTCACGGTCGAGGCGCTGGCGGCTGAAATCAAAAAACAACCCGGCTTCTTTACGTGAAAAAACCCGCAGCCGGTCTTTTTCCCTGATGAGGTACTTTAAATGCTTGTCCGGTTGCGAAATGGTTTCGGCCTGTCGCTCTAATTTTTTCCAAACGGGGAGTTGACTTAACGGTGCGGCTGCCATGAGATCCTCCCTAATTGTTTGACCGACCCCAGAGGGGTCGGCTTTGATCTAAGCCGGGATGACATGATTTTTTTTGGATGCCATCGGCGAAATTCAAAATCCGAATTTCGAAATCGGGTTTCGTATTTAAATTTCATTCGGATTGACGTTTATGCTCTATCGAACGGTTCTTAAAGCCTGCACGACATCGCGAAGCACCTGTTCGGATACTTGCGCCATTGCAAGGCTCATCGCTTCCGATAATGATTTCGGATTTTTTTGCCGGCACGGCGCACGGACCCGATAAGCCTTCTGGAAAATAACACGCTTTGTGACATCCGGTTCATTTTCTTTTATCAGGGCGATGGTAATGGAGAGAACGGCTTCCCAGTAATCCGGGTTGTCCTGTTCAAAAAATTCATCTACGGCGCCTTCCAGCAGAAAATCTCCGGCAAATCTGTTTTCAGGACTGAAAACTGCTTTAAAGAGCCCCGACTGCTGCAAATCCCGCTTGAGAAAGTACGTCGTCATGTCTCCGGGATTGGCGCGCCATTTCCGGTAATAATACTCATTTCTGGAAAAGGGAGCGTCCCGATAAATGATTTTATTGGAATTATATAAAGGAGAGACCTGAAACCGGCTGACCCTGATGGTAAACGGGATCTTTGCAATGTTATTTAGCGGGAGGGGTGGATCATATTCCAGGGCATAATAATCTATTTTCTTGCCGGGCTTCCCGACGCTTGCGCAGGCGCATACGAGCAGGGCGGCGATCATGGCCAAGAGGCAGGTTTTCAGGGCAGCATTCATGCTTGCATCTCCCTTGCTGTTACAGTGCCGTAAACGGGGCCGGTCGACCTTTAGCGGGTATCCGGTTCGACCGGCCTGGCTTCCGGCGGTTCACCAAAGAGCAACTGCGACGGTTGCTCGGCAATATTTTCCGAGAAGCTTTTTAAATTTTCAACCGTTGTTTCAAGTTGCTGCATGACGGCGAGGAGGCGCGGTTGCAGTTCTGAAAGGGTACTGTCGCCCTGATTGAGCAGCCGGCGGCCCTCTGTTAATAAACTTTCAAGATTCCGGCCGCTTCGGCTGAAACCGGAAACGGCTTCCATTAATTCCTGTTTGTTGCCGGCGACAATCTGGTTCAGGTGGGTCATCGCGTCGCCGGCTTCCCGGATAAATCGATTGGCCTCGTTCACGGCCGAGTCTATCCCTTTTTCGTTTACGGTCAACATGCGGTCAAACCGTTTGACCGTATCCTGGGCTGTGTTGATGAGTGCTTCCGCCGATTGAGCAGCGCTGTCCATGCGGTTCAGTATTCCGGCCAGGCGGGTTTCCGTAAAAACCCGGTTGAAATTGTCCAGGGTGGCGCGAATATCGGTCGAAATTTCACCTGTCCGCGCGGCTTCTACGGCGCGGTCGATGTTTTCAAGCGTCGCCTTGGCATTGTCTGCCAGCCCTTTGCCGTCCATTGATTTTAACTGTTTTAAAACATCATCGACGCCCTCGAGAAATAATCTGATTTCCGACGGTTTGGTGGCAATTACGGGATACTCGGGCCTAAAAGTAAGCTTGGGGGTAAATTCCGGATCGCCCGCTTTCTTGCGATCCAGCTCCACAAACATGATTCCGGTAATGCCGATGGATTTAAGCTGCGCGACAATATCTTCGACGGTTTCGTTCTCACTTTCAGGCTCCAGTTCGGTTTCAATTTTCATAATGACGTGGATCAGAGTGCCGTCCGGGGCCACCCCCACACTCTTAACCCGGCCCACCGGAACGCCCCGGTATTTAACAGGGGAATCTCTGTCCAGCCCTTGGATGGATTCATCAAAATAGGCCACATAAAGTTGACCCTTTTCCAGATATTTGGACATTCCCAGCCATATGATTGCAACGATCGAAATGGCCAATCCAATGGCGATAAACAAGCCGACCATAAATTTGGTTTTGACTGATGCCATTTTCAATTACCACCGATCCGGGTTAAACCCGGTTTTCAATTTGTTCGTGCGCATTCAGGGGTGCAGATTCAATCTGTCGATTGAGGAACCTGCGGACATAGGGGTTGTCGCTGTGTTCTTTCAGAAATCGTGGATCCCCCTCCGCGATGATCCCTCTGATGCTCTTGTCGAGCATGATAATGCGTTCGGCAATTCCGAAAATACTCTGAAGTTCATGGGTTACAACAATCATGGTGGCGCCGTTGTTTTTATTGATGTTCAGGATCAGTTCGTCAATTTCCGAAGCAAGCACCGGGTCGAGCCCTGCGGTAGGTTCATCCAGGAATATGATTTTCGGATTCAGCGCCAGGGCCCTGGCCAGCCCGGCTCTTTTTTTCATGCCGCCGCTGAGTTCATGGGGCCGGTAATTTTCGACCCCCCCCAAGCCCACTCGGCAGAGTTTCATCCGCACCAGATCATGAACGGCATCGGGAGAAAGTCTTGAAAACTCTTGAATCGGAAGGGCGATATTCTCCGCCAGCGACATGGATCCGAACAGGGCGCTGCCCTGAAATAAGATACCGATTTTTCTCAAGGTTTTCCTGAAGTCGGCATCGCTGCAGGATGTGAGATCAATCCCGTCGATGACGATATTGCCGGAAAACGGCCGGTCCAGCCCCATCAGGTGACGAACCAGGGTCGTCTTGCCGGAGCCGCTGCCCCCCAGGATAAAAAGAAGTTCCCCATTAAAAACGTCGAAGCTGACATTGTCAAGAATAAGGTTGTCGCCGTATTTAACGACAAGGTCTCTGACCTTGATGAGAACTTCGGTTTTCATCTTTGGACATTATCCCCAGTAACCGCGAATCACCGCAATTATTGAATCAAACAGAATAATCAGAAACAGACTGCTCACGACGGCGGAAGTGGCGGCATTTCCGACGGCGGCAGCGCCGCCCCTGGTCTGAAACCCCCGCAGGCAGGCAATCCATGAAACCAGGACCGCAAAAATGATACTTTTCACAAATCCCCACGTGATCTCAACCAGTGAAAGGGCGTCGACCGTCTGGGTGATATAGGCGCCGGCGGAAAGTTTCAGAATCGACACCCCGACAACCAGTCCCCCGAAAATTGCAAAGATGTCAAAAAATAAAGTCAGTATCGGCACGACAACCATGGCGGCAATCATTCTGGGAACCACTAAAAACAGGGTCGGATCAAAACCCATGCTGAAGAGCGCGTCGACTTCTTCGGAAATTTTCATTGTTCCGATTTCAGCCGCAAATGCCGAGCCGGTTCTCCCCGCCACGATAATGGCCGTCATTATCGGCCCCAGTTCGGAAACCATCGCCAGGGCCACCAGCGAGGCCACATAAATATTGGCCCCGAATTGCTGTAACTGTAGAGAAGACATGAAAGCGATAATCAAACCGAGCAGAAAACTGATCAGGGCGACAATCGGAATTGCATTGACCCCGGTATTTTCCATGTGCGTGATGGTGTCATTGAAGCGCAACAGTTTCGGTTTCCATAAAATGCGCGCAAAAGCGAGAAACACGGATCCGATGAAAGCGGTCATTAAACGGAAATTAAAGGTATGGGAGATGGCCGAATCCCCCAGTCGAACCAGGATGTTCACCGATCTTTTTGCCTTCAGGGGCAGGGCGCACTTTGCTTGCGATTCGAAGTTTACCTGGGACAGTATTTCCTGGGGATGATTGGACAGATGAATCAGGTTGAAGGACCCCTTGGCGGCAGACATGAGGTGTTTTAATTCAAACAGCACCAGGGCGCCGAAATCATCGAAGTGGGTGACGGCCCCAAGATCAACCGTCAGCGCTTCAGGAGATTTTTCTTTTATCAATGTTGTCAGATTGTCAAGGAGTTCAGCGGCAGTATCGACATCCATTCGGCCCAATAGCTGAATGACCATTTCACCGGCCTCATTTTGAGACAGGTGGTAGCGGGAGGATGAAGGCACGCTGCTTTTCATATTTGCTTAAGTGCGATTGGTGCAGGAAATACTTTCAGCTAAATTTGTCTGTATTTTCTCCAGTACGACACAATCATCCGCACAACCCGGCAGGCGGCTGTCATTCCGGCATTCGCGGCAGGGGCTTTTAATGAGGTAGCCGACCTCAAAGTCAAATCGATGTGTGAAGACCTTTTGGGGAGCCATGTTAAACATGTTCGATTTATTATCGCTTAAACAGTTCCCGGACGACAGGGTGTTTTTCATGTCTGCTACGTGATTCATAAGGGGGTTTACATAATCCATACGATACTGATACCATAACAACCGGTCCATAACAAGCCGAAGCGTTGCTTATTTACGATGGCGAGGCCGGCGCGGCATTAGACGGAGCCGACACCTGCGAATTCGATATTTATTTCGCGAACACGGAACGTTTTAAAAACTGTTGGTATTCGAGCATTTTCGCAAAAGCCTTGACCGCCCGTTCGGGGGTTGCAAAGAAGACGCCTTTGTACGAGCGCCCCCGGACCCGGTAAACGGTTTGTTCCTTTTTTCCCGTCAACATGCTGACGCCGAACACCGGTTTGTTATATTTCTCCATCAGGTTGACGATATGTTCAATATATTGGTCCTCAAAATCATGGTAGGCCTGATTGGCGGTTTTTAAAAAATCAGGAGAATAGGTGGGATCCGCCTTTAAAACCGAATCTATCAGGCGTTCCAGCAGGATCCTGCGCCCCAGGATACCCAGGTTGATAACGGCGTCGCAGCCGTTCCATTTTAAAAGCTCTTCAATAACCGTCATGGGAATGAAGGTGTCCTTTTCGCCGACAATATCAACCGGGTTCGCCCGGCTCCAGTAGGACGGCAGGATCTGATCAAACCGCCTGATAATTTCCGGCGACAGTTCCGGGACTTCCAGGTTGTATTCCTCGCACAAATCTGCCGTGACGACGCCCCAGCCGCCGCCTAAAGTCATAATGGCGGTGCGGTTGCCCCTGGGAAGGGGCAGAGATGAAAATGCCGCCGCCAGGTCAAGCAAATCCATGGGCCGTTCGACCTTGACAATCCCGGCCTGCCGGCACATGGCGTCGAAAACCTTGATGTCGCTGGTGAGGGCGCCGGTATGGCTGGCGGCCGCCCGATTACCGGCTTTGCTGCGCCCGCCTTTTAACAGGACGATCGGTTTTTTTTGCCCGACACGGTAGGCACTCTCAAAGAAGCGCCGGCCGTTTTTAACACTTTCAACATAGAGCATGACGGTTCGGGTCAGTACATCGACTTCAAAGGCATCCAGATAATCTTCGATGGTGATCATGGCTTCATTACCCGATCCGCAAAAAGCACGGATTCCGATGGCCTGCTGCTCGGCAAAGGCCAACAGTTGGGTCCCCATATTGCCGGACTGAGCGACAACGGCGGTCGAACCGGGCAGGGGACGGACATGACTGCCGGTGCAGTAAAGATTGATATGGGGATTGCAGATACCCATGGTATTGGGCCCGACCACCAGTATTCCCGCAGCGGTCGCTTTTTGAATCAGCGCTTCCTCCATTTTTCGGCCTGCGGCGCCCGTTTCGGCAAACCCGGAAGTGATGAGCAACATATTCCGGACCCCTTTTTCTTTGAATTCGGGGATCAGGTCTGCGACTTTTGCAGCCGGTATGGTGACAACCGCCAGATCAACGTCGCCGGGAATATCGACCACGGACTTAAAAACCGTCCGGTCGGCGATCCGGCCGCCTTTGGAATTCACCAGATAAATTTCACCGCCGAACCCGCCGCTGGCGGTGATGGTAAACAGCATGTGCCCCCACTTGCCGATTTGAGAAGAGGCCCCGACGAAAGCGATCGAGCGGGGGTAAAAGAAACGTCCCAGGGACTCCGAGCTGACGGAGGGGAGGTATTTCCCTTCAGCCGGCCGGTTGATATGCTTGACGATCAGGGCGTCAACGGCGCAGACCCGACCGTCGGGCATGGCGATCAGGGGGTTGATGTCGACTTCCATTATTTCCGGCATCTTTGCAGCCAATTCAGAAAGCCCCACGAGGGTTGCGATGATCGGTTCCTTCCGGACGGGGCTTTCTCCCCTGAAACTCCCTAAAAGTACATGCGCTTTAATTGCCTGAATCATTTCAGCGGCATCGGCTGCGCGAATCGGGGCCAGTTTGAAAGCGACATCCGCCAGGACTTCCGTGAAGATCCCGCCGGCGCCGAACGCAATCACCGGGCCAAATTGAATATCGCGAAAGAGTCCGGCGATAAATTCCCTTTTACCGGTAAGATACGGTTGAATCAGGAGTCCTTCCAGATCATCTCCGGCATTTTGAACGATAGATCGGACCGCCTTCTGAACAGCTTCGGCACTGGTGAGGTTCAATTGGAGCAGTTTGCGATCGGTTTTATGTAGAATTTTTGAACCGACGGCTTTAACGACAACCGGAAAACCCATTGATCGGGCAATCGCAACCGCTTCGGCTTCATCTCTGGCAACTCTTTCGGAAATAACCGGGACTCCGAATTGTTTTAACAGTTCTTTTGAATCGTATTCGGACAGGGCGACTTTTTCCGTTAAATTCTCTGAAATCATGCGGCTGTTCTGTTTCAATTCACGCTCCTTATACTTGGTGCATCCCCTTGACTACATATGATAATTATCGGATTATAGGGACTCAATTCCAGAGTGTTTCTTTTTTCATACAAAAGAAATCCGGTCAAGAAAATTAAAAGATTCTCAAAGGCTGCAACAGCGTTTTTATTTGACATGTAGATAGTTATTTTATAATTTTCAATTGATTCTTTCATAATATTCGGGATTTGGAAACAGGAAAACGGGTTCAGACCCGCCTGAATGAATTTCATTATACTTCTTAACAAACCGGAAGAGATCAACGATGTCGAACACAGATACATTGAACGCAACCCGCCAGTTTGAAATCGAAGCTTACAAAAAACCCAAGCATTTTCATGACCTGATCAAAACGCATGTACCCTTTACTGGATCCCCCCAGCGGAATCCGTTCGACCCTGGAAAAGTGTTTTTGTTTGCCGACCCCTACAGCACCCACACCGCCTACTATGAGTTTAACGCCGCTGACATCTCGTACCTGGAGGAACTCCCCAGTATAGTCAATTTAGACGGGAAAGCGATACTGATGGTCCGGCTGTGGGTAAAGAAATTAAGCCTCGGCCTGCGATGCACGCCGTTTATGGTTGCGGATACCCGCAAGGGATCAATGGGATAAACCAAGAGATATGGATTGGGCTGAACCGAGAAATTGCAGGGAGTGGCTCTTCAGATCATTTGCGCTGCGGCCGATTCTGACGATTCTGCTGATATTCGGCATACTGTTTTCCGAATTGCGCTTTGACTGGATTGAGCAGATGCTGGGGGCATTTCTGGTAAATACAAATGCCGGACGCCCGCAATCCGGAGCCATTTGGGAAATAAGTCGGCAAACCGAAACCGCACGCAGAACGCTCGAGCGGATTGTTACCGACCGGCAGGCATCCCAGCGTGAAGCCAGGAACGCCGGATCGTTTATTGAAATCTCCGACGGTCTGGCGCCGGATCAGGGCGTCATGCTGCTGCCGGATGATTTTCGCAGGCTCTATCTGGAGCTTCCGGCGCCGATTGCCCAGGAAATCATCTCCCCAATTGAGCTTTTGAATGTTTTCAGCGAAGACCGGTTCACGCGAACCTATTTCGAAAAGCAGGCAAACGGGCTGCAGGTATATTTTCTGGACGCTGAAAACCGGGTATTGCGGAGACTTCAGATTAATGCGGACCTGCTTGAACTCATCGCCCAGAACGAACGCTCCGTTGATGGAACGCTGGATAACTTACCCAAGTTTAAGAACAGGATCTATCCGGCCGATCAATTTCTGAACGCACTGGAATCCTTACCGGACGATTCCCGCCGGAATGTGCTTCCCCAGCCTGAACGGTTGCTGGCGATTGCCGGCCGGATTGTGAGGGTCGGTATTTCAGATGAAACGATTTCCGGCAATATCGAGCTTGGCTTTGAAATAAATGCCGGCGCCTCGATGAGAGTGGTTTTCATTCCGGGGCGCGAATGGGCGGTCTGGCAGATCCGTTCAAAGCTTGAGGGGAAAAAAGTCGAAACGACCCCCTTTTTTGACAGTGTACCGTAGGGTTTCCGGTTATGGGTCTTTTTCAAAAAACAGTTCGTTTGTTCAGACTTGCCTTCTTTTCCATTCTGCTCTTGTCCGGATTGACTGCGGTTTTGTTGGCAGGCGTTTTTTTTCTGGCATTAAAAGACCTGCCCCGGGTTCCGGAGCCGTTGAGCCGGATTATTGAAACGCCGCCCACGGAAATCTTTGCGGCCACCGGAGAAAGAATTCTGATCATCGGGGGTCGCGAACCCGTTCCATTAAACCGGGTTTCGCCCGGTTTTCTGCAGGCAGTGATCGCAACGGAAGATCACAGATTCTGGGAACACCACGGCATCAACAAAATCCGCATATTGAAAGCGCTCTGGGTTACCTTGTTTGAGCCGGGGAAAATCCAGGGGGCGTCAACGATTACCCAGCAACTATCCAAGAACCTTTTTTTCAGCTTTAAACGGTCTTACGTCCGTAAGTTTCAGGAACTTTTTGTCGCCCTGCAAATTGAATCACAGTACACAAAACGTGAAATTCTGGAAACCTACGTCAATCAGATCCCTTTCGGCGTGGGCGCCCTCGGGATTGAACAGGCGTCCCGAACTTTTTTTGACAAATCAGCCATCGATCTGAATCTGGCTGAAGCCGCCCTGTTGGCCGGGTTGCCCAAATCCCCCACCCGATATAATCCTTATCTTTACTATGAGCGCGCCAAAAGCCGCCAGCAGACCGTTCTGCAACGCATGGTTGCAGCCGGATATATCACTAGTGAGCAGGCCGATGCGGGAGCTTCCCAAGAATTGAAATTGAGGCAAAAACCGGCGGGAGCGCGAACCGGAAGCTACTACCTGGACCTGGTCATTAAATATCTGGAGGAGCGTTATGGACCTGAAATCGTTTATCACGGGGGTCTTAAAATAACCACGACCATTGATCTCCCGTTACAATCCCTGGCGGTCGCATCGCTCCAGAAAGGACTCGCAAATCTCGAAAGGGATCTGTATTCACCGGCGGGAGGTAAATCAGCCGGTGTACCGGCGCCAGAAACTTTTCGACCCCAGGGGGCTCTGGTGGTCATCGAAACAACTACCGGCGCCCTCAAGGCGCTGGTGGGCGGGCGTGATTATTTCGAATCCGAATACAATCGGGCGATTCAGAACCAGCGTTTGCCGGGCTCCGGATTCAAACCCTTTTTATACTACGCCGCCTTTGAAAAATTAAATTTAAATCCGGCCTCTGTCTTAGTGGATAAACCGGTTGTTATCCCGGTTGCCGGGGCCAAAGACTGGGCTCCCGAAAATTTTGAAAAGCGTTTCGAAGGCCCTGTGGTCCTGAAAAGGGCTTTTACCAATTCCATCAACACCATTGCGGCCCAACTGGTCGAACTTGTCGGCCCGCAGGATGTGATTAAAACAGCCCGGCGCTGCGGTATAAAGAGCCGTTTGACGCCGGTTTATTCAGTTGCCCTGGGAACATCCGGCGTCAGTCCGCTGGAGATGGCATCCGCTTTTGCGGTGTTTGCCAACAGCGGCAACTATTTCGAACCATTCTGGGTGTCCCGGGTGGAAGATGCTTATGGCAGGGTTATCGATGAGCATATTGTCAGCGGTGAAAAAGTACTCGATAAAAATATTGTTTATCAGGTTGTCGACATGATGCGCGGCGTCCTCGATGAAGGAACCGGAAGTGTTATCCGCCGCATGGGCTTTGATTTTCCGGCGGCCGGCAAAACCGGGACCACCGACGGCTATAAAGACGCTTGGTTTACGGGTTTTACACCGACCCTGAGTACTTCCGTATGGGTGGGCTTCGATAGAGATATCAACCTCCGGACTCAACAGGGTGGAGGGTTTACCGGCAGCCGCGCGGCCGCTCCCATATGGGCTGAATTCATGCTCAAAGCATCCGAAGGGGAACCTTATCGGGAGTTTCCCATACCGGATGATATCCGCTTCGAGCAGGTCGACCCCGTCAGCGGCTGCCGCGCTGTCTCTCTCAGCGGGGAGAGCGTGCGTGTCGCCCTGCGCAAAGGCCAGCGTGTCTGTGAAGCGGATAGGAATTCAAATTCAGAGAAATTCGAAAGCCCTTGATGACAGGTAAACGACGGTGATCCAATTTGTAAAACATTTCGCCTTCAGGGTCTGGGCCACATTTCTGACGGGGGGCTTTCTCAGCCTGACGATCCTATCCCTATGGCAATCGCCCCTGGAACTGGAGTGGTTGATTGTCCCGGTTGCAATTGTATTCGGCCTGGTGTTTTTTTTAATCGGCTGGATTTTTAGTCGATTGGGTCTTTTCCAGATTGAACGTCTGCGGGAAGAGGCGGCTGTGTGGGAAAGAACCGGACTGCCGGCCGAAGCGGAAACCGTGTTTAAAAAGGCTTTGGCACTTTACGACAGTTATCTTTTATCACCCCGCTTGAAGAAAAAAAGCGCTGTTGCGCTGATCGCACAAATGGCCCGTTTTTATCTGGCGCGTGCGGATAAAAACCACGATACCGAAGCGTTTATTCTGACTTATCTGGAAGCACACCCCGATGACAGTGAATTTGCAGAAAGCTGGCTGCAGCAAATTGACAGCCGGCAACTGCACGAAAAAAAATACCAGGATGTCGCGTATCGGATCGGCAACGCCTTGCCGGATAACGTCCATATTCAGCAATTACTGGCAAACCTCTATTTGTCGGCGCGTCGGACGGATTTTCCGGCACAGCAGGTATACCGGCGGGCCCTTTCCGGAGAAGGAACAGCGGCAGCGGATATCATTCGGGAACTGGCCGTAATTTTTGTAAATGAAGGCCGCGCGGACGAGAAGGCTCTTGATATCTATTTGAAAGCATTTGAGATCGACAGCAGCAACGAACAAATTTTAAAAGGGATCGCAGCCTGTGTCCGCTGGGTTCCACAAACTGAAAAGACGGCCGATTTGCTGCAAAAAGCCCGTAAATTACTGGGCGGAATCAATGATGTTGAATTTAAACAAATACATACCGGTTTTATAGCCCCGCGGCACACGGCGCCCCCCCCAAAAAAAAGGATGGTGCGCGCCTTTCTGAACACGGTCGGCGCATTATTATACCGTTTGGTCAGCATGGTGGTGCTTCTTATTAAATTCATTTTAAAGGGAAGCATCCGGACCGTTGTCAGGTTCGTCGATACCGTAAAAACTTCAAGAGAAACCCGAACATTGGCGAAATGGTTGCTGGTAGGTATTTTTGCCGTCGGCATCGTTGGCCTGATCGTCAGCACGGTCGGCTATTTTGTTCAAACCGACACGGGTGATAAAGAGCAAAAGCTGGCGGTCGAGGCGGTGGTGACAGACCCGTTTACCTTGCAGGTCGCGGCTTACTTGAAACCTGAACATGCCAGGGAGTATGTTGCGGCTCTTAAAAAAATGAATATCGATGCATACTGGACGGAAACGGCCGGAAATAACAAAAACTGGTATCAGGTCAGGGTATCCCATTTCCCTGATAAAAAAAGCGCCATCGCTTACGGCGAAGCGTTGAAATCTAAAGGGATCATTGATGATTTTTTTGTTGCCAATTACTGATGGAATCTGAATTCCCACACCCGACCTTTCAAATAAGAAACATCCGCCGATTTATTGCTTTTCGCGTTCTTTTTAATGCGCGGTTCTACTATCCCGTTTTTACTGTATTATTTCTGGATTTCGGCCTTACCCTTGATCAATTTGCAATCTTCAATGCCGTGTGGGCGGCCACCGTAGTTCTTGTGGAGGTACCCTCGGGTGCTCTGGCCGATACATATGGCCGGCGCAACCTGCTGATTGGTTCAGGGACCATCATGGTGGCTGAAATTTCGCTCCTTTGTTTCGTTCCATTGGGGAATTCGCGCCTCCTGTTCACGGTTTTTTTTATGAACCGCGTCCTGAGCGGGATTGCCGAGGCTGCTGCCAGCGGCGCAGATGAGGCGCTGGCGTATGATAGCCTCAAGATCGAAGGAGATGTCAATGAGTGGGACCTTGTTCTGGAAAAACAGATGCGCCTGCAGTCCATCGCTTTTATCTGTGCCATGAGTCTGGGAGCGGCGGTCTATGACCCGGATTTAGTACAGCAAATATTCGACTGGTTGGGGCTGAATGTAAGCGTTACCCAGAATATGACCATGCGGTTCCCCCTGTATCTGACCCTTGTGATGGCGATCTTGACATTAATTACGGCGATCCGGATGTCTGAAAACGCCCCTGCTGAAGAAAAGGATTGCCCAGAAAAACAAGAATGTTTTCTTTCCATGCGCCGGGCGTTTACACTTACCTTTCAAAGCGGCGGCTGGATTATAAAAACTCCATTTGCCCTGGTTGTTATCCTGTCAGGACTATTATTTGACCATGTCATTCGTATGATTATCACCCTGTCCAGCCAGTATTACCGAACGATTCAACTTCCGGAGGCGTCCTTCGGTCTGATCGGCTCCGGGTTATCGGTGTTGGGTCTTTTTGTGCCGGGAATCGCCCGCAAAATGGCCCGGCGGTATCCGCCCGCGACCAATTTTTGGATCATATCCGGATTGACTTTTTCAGGACTTCTGGGAACGACGTTTTTCATCCCTTATGCCGGAATCATTCCGATGATCCTGCTTTTTGCCGTGATGTTGCTAGTCGGTTTTTTTATCAGCTACTATCTGAATCAAGTCACTGAATCCAGCCGGAGAGCGACGGTTTTGAGTTTTAAAGGGATGTCTCTTAACTTGGCCTACGGATGCATTGGCCTGCTGTATACCATTCTGCTGATGACCCTGAGGGGTCAGGCTTCGGCGGCAACCGCACTTCAGAACCATCCGGTTGCGGAAGATATGATTTTTATCCGTTCTCTGGCTTGGTTCCCATGGTATTTTGCGATATCGGCCGCTGCCATTTATCTTTACGGCTACTGGCGATTACGGGCTGGGCCCGATTCCGAAACAGCGGCAACAACTCGAAAATTAAAGTAATCAGCACTTGAATTCGGCACGATCATGAATATTTTTCTGACGTTATCGTTTCTTTACCGATTTTTTCAATTATGTTATAAAAAATAAAAACGGATGGAAATTATGCGCATCGGCATGGGATATGATATTCATCGACTGGCGCCCGGACGCACGCTTGTCCTGGGGGGCGTAACGATCCCCTTTGAAAAAGGGCTCCTGGGCCATTCCGATGCGGACGTGCTGGTACATGCAGTCTGTGATGCCCTGCTGGGGGCGGCCGGTTTGGGCGATATCGGCATGCACTTTCCCGATAACGATTTAAAATATAAAGATATCAATAGCTTGCAATTACTATCACAATCGCTTGATCTTGTCCGCCGCAGCGGTTATCAGCTTCAGAATGTCGATGCAACCCTTATCGCGGAACAACCCCGGCTGGCGCCCTACCGAATCGGCATGCAGCTGAACCTTGCACGAACCCTTCAGGTTGATTCCGGTCTGGTCAACATTAAAGCAACAACCTCGGAAGGTCTAGGCGTTATCGGGAGAGGGGAAGCCATTGCCGCAATGAGCGTTGTTCTGGTGGAATAAAGTTCGCTGCTGCAACCGGATGAATACGGATCGGATCTGAAAATTCTTTTACAACAAGAACGAAAACGGAAAGAAAATGAACCTTCGCATCTATAATACCCTGAGCGGACGAAAAGAAATTTTTAAACCGGTTGAACCGGGAAAGGTCAGCATGTACGTTTGCGGGCCCACGGCCTACGACTCATGTCATATCGGGCATGCACGCTCGGCAGTGGTGTTTGATGTGATCGTACGGTATTTCCGCCATAAAAATTTGAAAGTGGTGTATGTCCGTAATTTTACCGACGTGGATGATAAAATCATCGCACGTGCAAACGAGCTGGGCATGGAACCTTCCCGACTTGCTGAAAAATATATTGCGGAATTTTATCAGGATATGGACGCCCTCATGGTTTTAAGGGCTGACCATGAACCCCGAGCGACCGAACACATTCAACAGATGATAACCGTCATTGAAACATTGATTCAAAAGGAAATGGCGTATCAGATGGACGGGGATGTCTATTTTTCAGTTGAGGCATTTAAGGAATACGGCAAACTTTCAGGCCGAAAACTGGAGGACATGGAGGCCGGCGCCCGGGTCGACATCGATGAAAAAAAACGGAATCCCTTTGATTTTGCCCTGTGGAAATCATCCAAATCCGGAGAACCGTCCTGGGACAGCCCCTGGGGTAAAGGCCGGCCGGGTTGGCACATCGAGTGTTCCGCCATGAGCACGGAGTATCTGGGCAAAACCTTTGATATCCATGGCGGCGGCAAGGATCTCATTTTTCCGCATCATGAAAACGAAATTGCCCAGTCCGAAGCTGCTTTTGACAGACCCTTTGCCGCATATTGGGTTCATAACGGCTTCGTAAATATCGCCCAGGAGAAAATGTCGAAATCGCTGGGGAACTTTTTACTGATTAAAGACGTCCTCAGATCCTTTCACCCCGAAGCGGTCCGTCTTTTTTTGCTCTCCAGCCATTATCGCAGTCCGATTGATTATTCGCAGAGCGCGATGGATGAATCCGTCATCGCGCTGGATAAAGTCTACGCCCTGCTGGATCGGGTTGATGCTCTCATCGCCGGTGGGAAAGATGCCGGTCAAATTTCCGGATCCGGTGAATACTGGGAGCGTTTTTGCAAATCGATGGACGATGATTTCAATACTGCCCGAGGAATCGGGGTGCTTTTTGAGGCCGTTCGCACCCTAAACCGAACCTTGGACGAAAAACAGGAAGCCCTGACGACCCCTTTGAAAAATAAAATAATAGCCGATCGCAGGGATATTCTTCGGATCGGTGGTATTCTTGGAATACTTTCACTCCCTCCGCAAGCATATTTTCAGATAAAGAAAAATCAGGTATTACAGAAAAAAGCGATTGATCCGATCCGGATCGAAGAGATGATCCGGGAGCGGAATGAAGCCCGTAAAGCCAGAAACTGGGCAAAGGCCGATGAGATCAGAAAGAAATTATCCGGTATGAATGTCCAGCTCGAAGATCGATCGGACGGTACGGTCTGGAAGATCGGTGATTAGTGTGCCGTGCAGTCATTTCCATCCGGACGAAAGTATTTCGTGAGATATGCCTTCCTTTAAGTTAGTATCCGATTTTACTCCCAAGGGAGATCAACCTCAGGCCATTGCGGCATTGAGCCGGCATGTCCTCTCCGGTCAACCCCATCAGACCCTCCTGGGAGTAACCGGTTCCGGCAAAACATTTACCATGGCGCATGTAATTGCCCGGGTGAAAAAACCCACCCTGGTCATTGCGCCCAACAAAACCCTGGCGGCCCAGTTATACCATGAATTCAAATCCCTTTTCCCCCATAACGCCGTTGAGTACTTTGTAAGCTATTATGATTATTATCAGCCGGAGGCATACATCCCTTCCAGCGACACATATATCCAGAAAGATTCTTCCATCAACGAAATGATCGACAAATTGCGCCATTCCGCCACCCGCTCGGTTTTATCGCGACGCGATGTGGTTGTCGTCGCCAGTGTGTCGTGCATCTTCGGCATCGGCAACCCGGAAGATTACCAGGCCATGTGTACCGACGTCGAAATCAATATGGAAATGAGTCGTGAAAAGCTCCTTTCCAGCCTTGTCGCCATGCATTACGAGCGCAATGATATCGATTTCCACCGGGGTGTGTTCCGGGTAAGGGGAGACCGGGTTGAAATATTTCCCGCCTATGAAGAAGACAGTGCCCTTCGCATCGAATTTTTAGGGGATCAGATTGAATCGATAGCCGAACTGGATCCGCTGCGCGGAGAACTGATAAGGCGCCTCAAACGCGTGAGCATCTTTCCTGCCAGCCATTATGTGACGCCTAAAAGCACGCTGGAGAGGGCCATCCGATCGATTGTGCCTGAATTGAAAGAGCGGATCGATTTTTTCCGGAAGGAAGCCAAACTGATAGAAGCGCAGCGGATCGAGGAAAGAACAAATTTTGACCTGGAAATGATGCTGGAGCTTGGGTATTGCAATGGAATTGAAAATTACGCCCGCCATCTCACCGGCCGATCGCCCGGTGAGCCGCCGCCGACTTTACTCGATTATTTTCCGAAGGATTTTCTGGTATTTATCGACGAATCTCATATCACCATTCCGCAGCTCAATGCCATGTATAAAGGCGACCGCTCCCGGAAAAGCACCTTGGTCGAATACGGCTTCCGGTTGCCATCGGCGCTGGACAATCGTCCGTTGCAGTTCGCCGAATTTAAAGCAAAGGTCCCTCAGGTTGTCTATGTGTCCGCCACGCCGTCACAGTATGAGCTTGAAAATTCGAAAGATGCCTTGATCGAGCAGATCGTCAGACCCACCGGTCTGACCGACCCCGAGATCAGTATCCGCAAAGCCGACAAGCAGGTGGACGACCTGTATGAAGAAATATTGCTGCGGATCAATCGCAATGAACGCGTTCTGGTAACGACCCTGACCAAGCGGATGGCGGAAGATCTGAGCGAATATTATTCCGACCTGGATATCCGCGTCCGATATCTGCACGCCGACATCGGCACGCTGGAACGCATGGATATCATCCGGGACCTCCGGTTGGGGAAGTTCGATGTTCTCATCGGAATCAATCTGCTGCGGGAGGGCCTGGATATCCCCGAAGTTGCCCTGGTTGCCATTCTGGATGCCGACAAAGAGGGGTTTTTACGGTCCGCCCGGTCGCTGATACAAACCTGCGGCCGTGCCGCCCGGAATGTGAACGGCCGAATCATCATGTACGCGGATGCGATGACCCACTCCATGCAGGCAGCGGTTTCTGAAACCGACCGGCGCAGAAAAATCCAAAAAGAATACAACCGGAGACACGGCATTACCCCTGAGTCAATTGTGAAAGAGATTTCATCGATATTTAGCTCGATTTATGAGGCGGATTATGTTTCCGTCGGCATGCTGGCGGAACCCCAGTCGGAATTTTCAATGCTTGAGAACAGGGCTGCGGAAGACATGATCCACACGCTTGAAAAGGAAATGAAGCAGGCGGCTGAAGCGTTGTCATTTGAAAAAGCAGCTGCGCTTCGAGATCAGATTCAAGCGCTTCGAGAAAAATTGGTATTTGAAATATAGCATGACGACCGACTTGAAAGAAAAATTAGCCCTTCTGCCGCCGCTTCCTGGCGTTTATCTGATGAAAGATGCCGGCGGCGACATTATCTATGTAGGCAAGGCTCAGAATCTGAAAAAGAGGGTTTCGTCGTATTTCCGAAGTCCGGAGCAGCTCGATTCCAAAACCGGCATTCTGGTTCAGAGGGTGTCAACCTTTGATACGATCATCACCGGCACCGAAAAAGAGGCCCTGATTCTTGAGTCGAATCTGATCAAAAAGCACCAGCCGAAGTATAATGTCATCTTAAAAGATGACAAACGCTATCCGGCCTTGCGTTTGGATATTCGAGAACCGTATCCCAACCTGACAATCGTTCGTAAGATCGGATCGGATAACGCCATGTATTTTGGCCCGTTTGCATCCGCCCAGGCGGTTCGTCAGACCCTTAAGATAATTCAAAGAACATTTAAATTGCGCAAGTGTAAAACCCGGGAGTTCCAGAACCGGACCCGGCCTTGTCTGGATCATCAGATGGGCTTATGCATGGGGCCTTGCCGCCTTCCGGTTGATCAGCATGCATACGCTGAGAACGTCAAGGAGGCCGTACTGTTTTTAAAAGGGAGAACGACCGAGCTGATCGAAAAAATAAAAACACAGATGCAGCAGGCGGCCGAATGTCAGGATTACGAAACCGCCGCGGCGCTTCGGGATAAAATGTTCGCCCTTGAAAAAACTCTTGAAAAGCAGGTGTCCGTCACGACCGACTTGAAGAACAGGGATGTCCTTGCGGTTGCTGTTTCCGAAGGGGCGGCGGTTATTAATCTTCTGAGGGTCCGGGGAGGGTATCTGGTAGGGTCCCGCAATTTCAACTTTACCGACAGCCTTTCTTCGGAAGCTGAAATGCTGAGGGCCTTTTTACATCAGTTTTACGATGGCCAGCACTTTGTTCCGGAGGAGATTCTGCTCCCGATCCTGCCGGAAGGAGCCGCGGCGTTTGAAGACCTGCTGGGAGATATCAAAGGGGCGCGCGTTAAAATTCTGGCGCCCCGGCGGGGTGAAAAGGTTCGTTTGCTTAATATGGCCTTTCAGAACGCCGCAAACAGGCTGAAAGATCTAATGGCGCAGCAGACCGCCGAAATGGGGATGCTTTACCGGCTGCAGTCCAAACTTCGGATGGACCGTCCGCCGCTGCGGATTGAATGCATCGACAATTCCAATCTTTCAGGGCGGCAACCGGTTGCCGCCCTGGTGGTTTTTATGAACGGAAAACCGCAAAAATCTGCCTACCGCAAATACCGCCTGGCATCCGTTTCCGGTCCGGATGACTATGCCTGCATGGCGGAGGTATTCAGACGCCGATTCGGCAAAGGACCGGATTCCATTCCCTATCCGGATCTCCTCCTTGTGGACGGGGGCAGGGGGCATCTGAATGTCGGTATGACGGTTCTTAAAACGCTTGAAATGGAACATGCGTTTAAAGTGATCGGAATTGCCAAAAAAGTTGAACAAAAGAGAGAGACTGCCGACAAGGTGTATCAGCCGGGCAGGGTCAACCCGATCGATTTCAGCAGGGACGTGGATCTGTTGTTTTTCCTGCAACGCATCCGGGATGAAGCCCACCGGTTTGCCGTTACATTCCACCGCAACCGGCGCCGGGCCGATTCGATGCAATCGATCTGGGATACGATCCCCGGAATCGGAAAACAAAGGAAAAAAATACTGCTGAAGCATTTCGGCAGCATCAAAAAAATCCGGGCAGCTACCCTTGAAGAACTGAGCAGGCTGCCCGGTATCAATGAAAGAATCGCCGGAGCGATAAAAGATAAGCTCGGCGGATGAGATTTATTTTTTCAGCTTTTTTAATACTTCCTTCAGTTCCTGAACGGCGGCGGCCGATTTGTTGAGAGCGTCTTTTTCTTCCTGTGTCAGGGTGATTTCGATGATTTCCTCAACCCCGTCGGCCCCCAGTTTCACCGGAACACCGATAAACAGGTCATGAATTCCGTATTCACCCTGGAGATATACGGCACAGGGAAGAATCTTTTTCTTGTCCTTGAGAATCGCCTCGGCCATTTCCACGGCTGCCGATGCCGGAGCGTAATACGCACTGGTGGTGAGGAGTTTGACAATTTCCGCACCTCCGTTCCGGGTTCGTTCGACGATGGCATCGATCCGTTCTTTTGAAATCAATTCCGTGATGGGTATGCCGGACACCGTGGAATATCGAGGCAGGGGAACCATGGTATCGCCGTGTCCGCCCAGCACGAAGGCGTGGGTGTTTTCAACCGACACATCCAGTTCCATGGCAATGAAAGCCCTGAATCTGGCTGAATCAAGGACACCGGCCATGCCGATGACCCTTTTTTTGGGAAACCCACTGGCTTCATAGGCTACCTGGCACATGGCGTCGAGGGGGTTGCTGACAATAATGATAATGGCATCGGGAGATAATTTGGCAACCTTTTCCGTCACACTTTTCATGATGCCGGCATTGGTGCCGATCAGGTCATCGCGGCTCATACCGGGTTTTCGGGGAATTCCCGCCGTAATGATAACGATATCCGAGCCGGCCGTGTCTTCATAATTGTTGGTGCCGGTCAAATGGGCGTCGTGTTTTTCAATAGGGGCGGCTTCGGCAAGGTCGAGGGATTTCCCCTGGGGCACCCCTTCGACAATATCGACCAGGACGACATCGCACAATTCTTTTTCCGCCAGTCGCTGGGCTGCAGTCGCCCCCACGTTGCCGGCGCCGATAACGGTTACTTTCTGTTTCATGGCTTTCTCCTTATTAGTTCAGATGTGATTACTGTTAACAGAGCCAAATTGATTAGCATATATTCATTTATTGTCAACAGATTTATCCGACCTTAATATTGACAAGAAATATAAAAAGGTATAAATCTCAAAAAGTTTAGTATGGTTATAGATTCCGACGACAGGTGTTTGCGGGCCTGGCGCTCATCGCCGTAAGGGGTAACCAATGGACATAAAAAACCAGATTAAAGCCTTAATTCAGGAAGCAGAGCTTTATCGAACCCAGGGCCTGTTGAAAGAGTCGAAAACAAAATACAAGGCCATTCTCGCCCTTATTAAGACAAATGTCCAGATTCAGAACAGGGAAAATCTGTTGGCCGGGGTTCGCAAAAAAATCGTCGCTATTGATACCGAAATCCTGAAACTGGCAAAGGCCCCATCGGTCATCGAAGTTCCTGAAAAAATACAGGACCTCATTAAGAAACAATTTGCCTTTGCAGCCAAGGACGAAGATTCCGGGGCTGTTGAAGGGGCGATCGCCCTGGCAAAATTCGGCCAGTTTGACAGGGCTTTGAAAGAATTCAATTTGCTTCTTGATAAAGATGCGGTCCGGGTGGTGGCCGCCAAGAATATCATCCGGTGCCACATGACGCACACGTCTGTCGAGAATGCGGTCGCAGAATATGAAAAGTGGCTGAGCGGGGACAAGTTCAGTTCGACCCAGTTAATCAATGTGCGTTCATTTCTGGGAGACATTCTTGCCAAAAAAGGAATTACTCAGGTTCTGTCACCCGTACCTGAAAAAGAGTCCTCATCCGCCTTGGGGAAAGCGGCGGATGAGGAATTGCAGGAAGATGATTACCTGGATATCAGCGCGATAAAAATTACCCTTGATGTCGGTCCGCAAAAGGGGAGATCGCTTGAGTTCGATGTAAACTTTCAATCCGGAAATACGTTGAGCCTGATCATTTCCAGCAGGGATAAATCCTTGATAGAAAATTTAGATGTCGGTTTAAAGTTGAATAATGTCCAGTTTTTTTCACCGATAGCTATATTTGAGGGTACCGGAATTGTTGCCGAAAAGACCCAGATCGGCACCGGCCCCAAAAGAGGAGACTACAGTCTGGATATTAAAATTCTGTCGACTAACTGATAAAACCGTTTGCCGTTCAGGATGTGGAGTTTATTTTAAATGGCTATTTTCAATTTAAAGAATAGAGAAATTGAATGTAAAATTGTTTATTACGGCCCCGGCCGATGCGGCAAAACAACCAATTTGGAGTATATCCACAAGTCCTTTAAAAAACAGGTGGCCGGTGAAATGGTATCGGTCAACACTGAAGGAGACCGGACTTTATATTTTGATTTTTTGCCCTTGGGTCTCGGCCAGATCAAAGGGTGTGATGTTCGTGTACAACTCTACACAGTGCCCGGGCAGGTGCAGTACCGCTCGACGCGAAAACTTGTGCTGATGGGAGTCGATGCCATCGTTTTTGTGGCGGACTCTCTGGTAATCAGACGCGAAAAAAATTTGCTTTCATTGAAGGATTTGCAGGATAACCTGAAGGAATATAATCTCAGTATCTTTAAAATTCCGCTGATCATGCAGTACAACAAACGCGATCTTGCCAAGCAGGGGATGCCGCTGATGACGATTGAACAGATGCAGCGCGACCTGAACCGACAATTGAAAGTACCTTTTTTTGAAGCCAGCGCGCTTGCAGGGCAGGGGGTCGGCGCAACCTTGAAGGAGTGTCTGAAACTGACGCTGAAATCGCTTCAAAAACAGACAAAGTGGGCAGAGTAATTTACGATTATGAGCATCAAAGCGGATCTTTCCGGCAATCTTGAATTTTTAGGTCTGGTGGACCTGATGCAGCTGTTGGGCGCCAACGGCAGTTCAGGCTCGTTGCGTTTTCAAAGTAAATATGCCGCCGGCCCTGCGGTTGTTTATTTCTCAAAAGGAAACCCGGTGGATGCCGCCTGCGAATCATTGAAAGGGCTGGATGCCCTCTACTCTCTGTTCGGCTGGACTGAAGGCGAGTTTGAGTTCCGCAAGGACAGTATTGAACGACCTAAAACCATCCTGAACAGCCGCATGGAAGTCATCCTGGACGGATTGAAAAAAATGGATGACGGGCAGATTAAAAAGCTGGGACCGCAAACACTGATCCAGACTTCGGAATCCGGGGGAAAAGGTTCGGCGATACCGGTGATAAAAGGCCCATTGATTGACTATAATTTCGTTGTTGATGAAGAAGAATATGCCGCCGGCAGTCCCATCGTCCAGGAGGGTAAACACGGCAACTGGATCTGGGTGGTATTAAGCGGTGTTGTTGATATCGTCAAGCAGACGCCCCAGGGCCCCTTGACGATTGTTAAAATCAGCGAGGGAACTTTCATCGGAAGCATGGGTTCCTTTTCACTCGAAGGGAATATCCGCAGCGCCACCGCAATTGCTGCGACTGAAGTTCAACTGGGTGTAATCGATACCCAACGGGTCTCCAGCGAATACGCCCGCTTATCACCGGAATTTAAGGGGCTGTTAAAAAGCCTGGATAAACGCATGGTTCAAACGGGCGACCGCATCGTTGATTTTCACCTGAAATCAAACCAGATCAAAGAACTTGTTAAATCTATGAAAATGGTATTGAAACAGGGCGATAAAAAAGAAAAACTGTTTGCCATCACTGCCGGCAAGGCATGCGTCGTCCGGACCATTGACAAGGCCAATGCCCCCCTGGTAGTTCTGGAAAAGGAAGACAGCTTCGGCTATTACCCTTTTCTGGACATCGGACACGAACCTTATTCGGCATCCATCCTCGGATCGGAAGATCTTGCCGTCAAGGAAATTGATATCGCAAAGCTTCACCATGAGTATGACCAGCTCTCGACGACGATAAAACATCTGATTGAGAACATCGCTGTTAACATATCGATAACAACGTTGGTTGCTGCCGGTCTATACAAGAACATGAAATAAACAATGGGGATGCGGTTCATAGGAAAGATTCGGATATCTAAACATTGAAAAACGGGAGATAGGATTCTGATGACATCAAAAGAGCAAAGGAAAGCCGTTCGGATTAATTCCCTGAATCTGTCTTATATCGGTATTGATGAAAATAATGTAACCATTAAACAGACCATGGGCCGGACATTGAATGTATCTGAAAATGGAATTCTGCTGGAAACCCATTTTCCGATAGATTCAAAACAGATCGTATCGCTTTCCCTGGCTTTGGAAAACGACTTGATCGATATGAAGGGTGAAGTTGTTTACTCCAGACCGGGCGAAGCTGAAAAGTATGAAACCGGGATTAAATTCATCGAGATGAACGAAGGGGCGCAACAGATACTGAAGAAATATATTCAGGCATTAAAAAAATAAGTAATTTTTTCAAACTTGAGGTATAAAATGCAGAAAATAGTCATACAAACCGATTTCTCGACATTAAAACTGCTGAAACGCGGCAAAGTCAGGGATATTTATGATCTGGGCGATTCTCTTCTAATGGTTGCAACCGATCGAATTTCAGCTTTTGACGTGATCATGCCCGATCCTATACCCGACAAAGGGAAGATTTTAACGCAAATATCGCTTTTCTGGTTCAAGGAGATGGCATCTCTTGTTCAAAACCATATAATCTCCAGCGATGTGGATGACTATCCCTCCGTTTGTCAGCCCTATGCCGACAGCCTTCGGGGTCGAAGCATGCTGGTAAAAAAGGCCGAACCTCTCCCGATCGAGTGTATCGTCAGGGGGTATTTAGCCGGGTCCGGCTGGACATCCTATCAGGAATCCGGCACTGTTTGCGACATAAAACTTCCTGATAATCTGAAAGAGTCCGATAAACTTCCCGAGCCGATCTATACTCCGTCCACAAAAGCTGAAGCCGGATGGCACGATCTGAATATCGATTTCAACGAAACCGTCAAAAAAATCGGTAAACCCCTGGCTGAAAAAGTGAAACAGCTCAGCCTGATGATTTACAGGCAGGGAGCCGAACTTGCCGAAAAAAGAGGAATCATCATCGCTGACACAAAATTCGAATTCGGCCTGATCGGCTCAGACGTGTTGCTTATTGATGAGGTGCTGACGCCGGATTCCTCCAGATTCTGGCCGAAAAAACACTACCGCCCCGGGGGGGCTCAGCAAAGCTTTGACAAACAATATCTCCGGGACTATTTGCTGTCCATCAAATGGAACCAAAAACCGCCGGCACCGGCCCTGCCCACGGAAGTGGTGGCCAATACACGCAAAAAGTATCTTGAAGCGCTTGAAATGCTTACCGGTACGCCCTATGCGGTTTGAGAACAAAATTGTTTCCTTGTCATCGCTTGATCTTTCCGATCATACATTTCGCATTACAACCGATCGGTCTGTTGTTGAACTGACCGAATCCCTGAATTCGCTCGGACTGATACACCCCCCCCTGCTGATGGAAAAGGGACGGATGTTCACGGTTCTGAGCGGTTTCCGACGAATCCAAGCCGGCCAAGACCTTGGCTGGCCGGACCTGCCGGCCAGGGTAGCGGATCCCGGAACGGAAAAGACAGAGTGCGCACTGGTTGCGATAGCGGACAACGCATTGCAGCGCCAGTTGAATCTCATCGAGGTTTCGCGGGCCTTGAATCTGTTGGCGAAGTTTTTTCACACGCCGGAAATGCTGGCAAAAACGGCAGCATCTCTTGCCCTGCCGGGCAACCTCGCGGTTATCAGAAAAATTCAAAAATTATGCCGTTTGCCGCAGTCTGTTCAGGAGCTGATTGTCGCAGAGACCGTGTCGCTGTCCATGGCTTTGGACCTTGAAAAAATTTCGCACGAAGCCTGTATCGCCTACGCCGAGATCTTCAGCAAACTGCGCTTAAGTCTGAGTAAACAGCGCGAAATATTTACCTTGGTTAAAGAAATTGCGATGCGGGAAGATAAGGACAACCTGGCGATCCTGGCTGAAGCAGAGATCAGCCGGATCTTATCCGATGAAAATTTAAATCATACGCAAAAAACACAAAAAATCAGATTTTATTTAAAACAACGACGTTTTCCGGTGCTGGTTGAAGCAAAAGGAAAATTTGAAGATTTCAAAAGAAAATTATCCCTTGGCAATAATTTTCAGTTGATTCCCCCTCCTGATTTCGAGGGGAATCAATATGCCATTCGATTAAATTTCGACAACCTGGATGAACTCAAATCACACCGGTCTGCTCTGACAGGCCTGATTGAACATAACCATTTCAACAAAATCCTTAACGGATTTTAAAGGAGGATCATATGGCTGTGGTTACTATTTCCCGACAGTTCGGCGCCGGCGGTAAAACCCTGGGGGAAATGGTTGCAAAAAAATTGGGCTATACCTTTGTCGACAATGAAATCATTCAGATGGTTGCCCAAAAAGCAAAAGTCTCCACCCGCTGGGTTGAATTTATTGAAAAAGAGGCCGGCGGCAAATTGTTAAAATTTATGACCGGTCTGGTTTCAAGAAGTGTGCTTGAAAGAGTTCTGGGTGAAAAGGAGGGGTATATTGACGAGGAGGTTTTTATCGACCTTTTGAATGAAATTATTGTTAAAATTGCCGATGAGGGCAATGTCGTAATTTTAGGCCGGGGGGGACAGTATATTTTAAGAGATCGTAAGGATGTTTTTCACATGCTCGCAATTGCCCATCTGGATGACCGGATTCGATTTATGGAAAAACGGTATCATCTTTCAACGTCTCAGGCGACCCAGGCGGTAAACCGGGAGGACAAGCGGCGCAGCAGTTTGTACCGTAAATTCGGCCGGCAGGACTATGACCACCCCGACCTGTATCATGTGGTGCTCAATATGAGCAAACTCAATCTGGAAAAAGCGCGCGACATCATTTATGATCTGGTAACGGAGTGAAGCGCCCCATATTTCCATGCAGGGCATCCCGACAGGGATGACGAAACTCTCCGCAGACTTCGGATATCCTTCGCTAATGTTTCGGATGGGTCCCTCCTGCTGTTTATCACCGCCCCAGCGGGCGGGACATTCCGGTGAAGGAGAGTAGGGGATCCGGTCCATTGCAGCCGACAAAACTATTGATTGACGCGCAGGTGCTGAATTGCCCTGAAGTCCGTTCCATCCAGGACCGCCTGAAGATTCCTTCTGAAATTATCACGGACCCGGATAAAATGTTTCATGGGTTGCTTTGTTCCCATGACCCGGTCCTTGCAGGCAAGCAGGCCCTTTACCTGACGCGGAACAGAGGGGCCTTTATCCGGGACTGCCCCGGCACGCGCGAATATCGATGTTGCGGCTATAAAATTCTGCATATCGGCTCGTTTTGCAGCATGGATTGCTCCTATTGCATCCTGCAATCATATTTTCATCCCCCCCTGCTCCAATATTTTGTCAATACAAGCAGCCTGCTGAAGGAACTGGAACAACTGTTTGCCGGAAAAACAATCAGCAGGTTAGGGACCGGTGAATTTACGGACAGTTTGATCTGGGAAAAATGGTGTGATCTCAACAGCCGGCTGGTTGAAAAATTTTCAGAACAAACCTATGCCGTTTTGGAATTGAAAACCAAAACCACCACGGTCGACCGGTTGCAAAGACTGCGGCACAACCGCAAAACCATTCTATCCTGGTCTCTCAATACATCCAGTGTTATCCGCAGTGAAGAACGGCATACCGCTTCACTCTCGGCCAGGCTCAGGGCCGCTGCAAAGTGTCAGGACTGGGGATATCCACTGGGATTTCATTTTGACCCGCTGGTTCTCTACAAGGGATGTGAAAAAGAGTATCGCCGGGTAATAGACCTGCTTTTTACACATATTTCCGCCGAAAACATTGTGTGGATCAGTATGGGTTCGTTTCGGTTTATGCCTTCATTAAAGCCGCTTATTCAGAAACGGTTTCCGGATTCAAAAATCATTTACGGAGAGTTTATTTCAGGTCTTGATGCCAAAATGCGTTATTTCCAGCCGCTGCGGATCAGGCTCTACCGCAAAGTTGCCGACTGGATCAGGGCGCGGGCGCCGGAGGTAGTGGTCTATCTGTGCATGGAAAGCGATATCGTCTGGAAACAGTCCCTCGGATTTACCCCTTCGGAACGGGGTGGACTGGCCCGTATGCTGGATAAGGCCGCCATTGAAAAATGTGAGCTGGATGCAACCTAAAACCCGAATCAACCGGTGGGCAAGGTGCAAAATCCTGCCGTACTTCCTGCTGATCGCCGCTTTTTGCATCGGTTTGTTCTTTGCCGGTCCGGGTCGGACGGAAGAAACTGTTTTCGTGCGTTGGGTGGATGACGGAGACACCATCGTTCTGGCCGACGGCCGGCGCATCCGTTATATCGGCATCAATTCGCCTGAAATCGGACACGCCGACAGGAAGCCGGAACGGCTCGGGCCTGAGGCCAGAATCTTCAACAGGGAAATGGTTTTTCAGAAATATATGCGACTGGAGTTCGATCTGGAAAAAACGGATCACTACGGCCGACATCTTGCTTACATTTTCAGCCCGGCGGACAATTTTATCAACAAAACGATACTGCACCGCGGCTTTGGGCATTACCTGTATCATTATCCCAACATCCGCTATCATGCAATGTTGCTGGAAGCCCAACGAACTGCGATGAAGACTGAAACGGGGATATGGCGGGACTGGCGGGATACCGAAGGACGCTATATCGGCAATAAAGGCTCGCGGCGATTTCATCTGGACGGCTGCTCATCATCCCGGAAAATATCGCCGGCGAACCGGATATATTTCACGAAAAAATGGGATGCATTCTGGCAGGGGTATTCGCCCGCCAGGGATTGCCAGCCGGGCGGGCTTGCAAAATGAAGTCCTTCTCCCACGCAGGTTGAAAAAAAGGGGGAGGAAATGATGATTTCCCTCCCCCTTTTTCCCGGTTGGCATTCAAGGCCGATATCCGAGTTTTATTTCACTTTTTTTTATTCCTTGCCTTTATTGATTTCATCTATAATTTTTTGTGAGAGTTGCGCCGGGACTTCATCATAATGAGAAAATTGCATGGAGAAGGTCCCCCTGCCTCCGGTCATGGAGTTCAGATCCGGTGCATAGGTCAGGAACTCGGACATGGGGACATTCGCTTTGATCACCTGGTTTTTGCCATGGCTGTCCATTCCCAGCACGCGGCCTCTTCTGCTGTTCAGATCGCCCATGATGTCTCCCATGTAGTCTTCCGACGTAAAAATGGAAACTTCCATGATCGGTTCCAGCAGGACCGGATTTGCATCGGCCGTGGCCTTTTTGAACGCCAGCGAACCTGCGATTTTAAATGCCATTTCAGAAGAATCCACGGCATGAAACGACCCGTCGTCCAGGGTTGCTTTGAAATCGACGCACGGAAATCCGGCCAGCACCCCCCTTTGGGCCGATTCAATAATCCCTTTTTCAACGGCCGGAATATATGTCTTGGGGATCGCCCCGCCGACGATGGCATCAACAAATTCAAAACCTTTTCCCCGAGGCAACGGTTCAAACTGGACCCAGCAGTCGCCGAACTGGCCGTGGCCGCCGGTTTGTTTTTTATGACGACCCTGAACCCGCACTTTTTTCTTGATGGTTTCCCGGTAGGGTACCTTGGGTTTATTCAACAATACTTCCACGTTAAATTTGCGTTTTAACTTTTCAACCGTCGCTTCAATATGAACCTGACCCATACCGGACAACAGAATTTCTTTTGTTTCGGAATTGCGATCAAGTTTCAGGGCGACATCCTCCTCAAGGAGTTTTGCCAATGAGCTGTAAATCTTGTCTTCATCGCCTCTCGATTTCGGTTCGACCGCAAAAGTGATCAGGGTGGGAAGTGGATCGACGGATTTGAATTTGATCTTATGGGCTTCATCACAGATCGTGTCGCCGGTTACGGTTTCCTTCAGCTTGGCTACGGCAACAATTTCACCGGGACCGGCGCCGGTTATCTGTTTTTGTTCCTTTCCGGACAGTCGCAGCAACTGGGTAAACCGTTCCCTGTTTTCTTTGTTCATGTTGTAGAAGCTGCCGTCCGCTCCCAGTTTTCCTGAAACAATCTTGAAAACCGAAAGACGGCCGGAATAGGGATCGGCAATCGTTTTAAAAACAAAGGCCGAAAAAGGAGCGCCCGGGTCCGGCGGCCGCTCAATATCGTTGCCGTTCGGGTCGGTACCTTTTCTGGCGTTTCTGTCCGGGGGCGATGGGAGGCAGTTGCCGATAAAATCCATCAACAGATCGATACCGATATTGCGGGTGGCCGATCCGCACAGAACCGGAACGAAAATTTGCGATAAAGTGCCGACCCGCAGGGCCGTTTTAATTTCGTTATCGGTTAAGGCTTCGCCTTCAAGGTATTTTTCGACCAGGGTATCATCGGCCTCAGCAATGTTTTCAATCAATGCTTCCCGTTCGGCAGCCGCCTGATCTTTCATGTCGGCCGGGACTTCGGAAGGGACCGCCTTCCCGTCGGTGCCGTACGTATATGCCTTCATGCTGATCAGGTCCACAATCCCCCTGAATTCGGTTTCCTGCCCGATGGGAAGTTGGAGGATGATCGGCTTGGGAGTAAAAACATTTTTGATGTCTGCGAAAGTCCGCGAAAAATCGGCCCTTTCGCGATCCAGCTTATTTATGAAAATTACCCTCGGCAAATCAAAATCATTTGCAAAATCCCACGCCAGTTCTGTCTGGACCTTTATGCCGTCAACGGCATCTACAACCACAACTGCCGCATCGGCGGCCTGCATACAAAATTTGGTGTCGCAAAAAAAGTTTTGATCACCCGGCGTATCAATTAAGTTAATGGTGTATTTATTCCAGTTAAACTGATGAAAGGCACTGCTGATGCTGATCTGGCGTTTAAGCTCTTCCGGTTCAAAATCCATGGCGGTATTGCCATCCTCAACACGACCCAGTCGGTTGAGTATGCCGGCATTGTACAGCATGACCTCCGCCAGCGATGTTTTTCCGGAACCGCCGTGCGCGATCAGAGCGATATTCCTTAGTTTATCAATCATATCTATGACTTATGCTCCTCTCTTGGTGGAATTTAGTTTAATGGGATGTTATCGATCCTGATGAATTTAAGCTTTATACTCTATAATAGTTGCGTAAAAAAAATCAAGCCTAAAAACCCGAACTATTGAACGGCAGCTGGTTCCGAAGAGGTCAGCAAGAAAAAAAACTCCCGGTTTCCTTTGGGACCAAGTATCGGCGAAGGGATCGCCGCCGTGCATGTCAGGCCGATTGTACTAAAAAAATCAGTAAGGGCCCGGACGACCTCCAGGTGCAGGGAGGGGTCGCGCACAACCCCGCCTTTCCCGACATTTCCTTTTCCGACTTCGAACTGCGGTTTTACCAGTGCAAGAATCCGACCCTTATTTTTTAAAAACTTCAATACTGCGGGGACAACGATCCTTAACGATATGAAAGATACATCGATGGTGACCAGATCGACCAGACCGGGCAGGGCGCTTGCCTGCATATGGCGGATATTTGTCCGCTCCAGGACGGTAACCCTTGGATCCTGACGCAGTCTCCAGGCCAACTGGCCATAACCGACATCAACCGAAAAAACCCTGGCGGCCCCATGTTGGAGCAGACAGTCGCTGAACCCCCCGGTGGACGCACCCACATCCAGACAAACCAAGCCTCTGACCGGAACCTGAAGCAGGGAGAGAGCCCCGGCAAGCTTCAGTCCTCCCCGGCTGACATAGGGATGGTCCTCCCCTTTGATAACAATATCCGCATTGCCGGCAACAAGCGCGCCGGGCTTATCAACCCTTTGTCGGTCGACCAGAACGCAGCCCGACATGATCAGTGCCCGGGCACGCTGCCGGCTTTGGGTCAAACCCTTTTCGACAAGAACCAGGTCAAGCCTTTGTTTCAATATCAACTCTCTGACTCCGCCAACCCGGTTATTTCAGGAAAGTTATTCAACGAGTTTTAAAAAAGATGAAGGAGCCGAAAATTATTTTCAAGGAGTTAAAAGACTTTTGGCCGCCGTCAAAATCCCATGGGAGTCGATTCCGTATTTTGATCTAAGAAGTTCCTGCGGCCCGTGTTCGACATATTTGTCCGGGATTCCAATTCTGACCAGCCTGTGGTACATGACGCCGTTGTCGCATAAACATTCCAGGACAGCGCTTCCAAACCCTCCCTGGCGGACATTTTCTTCTACCGTAACGATATAAGGGATTTTTGCCGCTAAAGCGCAAATCAAATCGGCATCCAATGGCTTGACAAAGCGACAGTTGACGACAGTTGCGTGGATTCCAGTTTCCAAGAGGAGGGATTGCGCTTTGAGCGCATCGTTTACCGGTCGACCGATCGCAAGGATAAGGATATCATTTCCGCGGGTTAAAATTTCACCCCTGCCGATCTCCAGGAGCGACACTATCTCGTCCAGCGGTGCACCGGTCCCTGATCCGCGGGGATAACGAACGGCGACAGGACCCGGATATTCGATGGCGGTCAGCAGCATCCGGCGCAGTTCATTTTCATCTTTCGGCGACATGACGACCATATTGGGGAGGCTTCTCAAATAGGAAAGATCAAACAAGCCGTGATGGGTCGGTCCGTCCTCGCCGACAATCCCCCCCCTGTCGACGGCAAACACCACCGGCAGGTTTTCCAGACAGACGTCATGAACAATCTGGTCATAAGCGCGCTGCAGAAAGGTTGAATAAATGGCCACAACCGGCTTGAGACCTTCAGTAGCGATACCGGCGGCAAAGAGAACCCCGTGCTGTTCGGCGATTCCAACATCAAAAAAACGATCCGGAAACTCCTGGGAAAACTTCATCAGGCCGGTTCCTTCCGGCATGGCGGCGGTAACGGCCACTATAGCCGGATTGGTTTTGGCCAGTTGCACCATCGTATCCCCGAATACCTTGGTGTAGGTGGGGATGACTTTTTCTCCGGCAATACAGTTTCCGGTTTCGACCTCAAAACATCCGACGCCATGAAAATAAACCGGATTTTTCTCGGCAGGCGGGTACCCTTTACCTTTCCGGGTCGTGATATGCAGCAGGGCGGGTTCGCTGAGATGTTTGATATTGTCAAGGATATCTATAAGATGATTGAGCCGGTGCCCGTTAATAGGGCCAAAGTATTCAAAATTAAATGCTTCGAATAACATTCCCGGAGTGATGAACGTTTTAAATGATTCCTCGCTGCGTTTGGCAAACTGGTAGATGTCATCACCGATTTTGGGCAACGATTTTAAAAATTCTCCCAGTTCTTTTCTCAGTTCCTGTAGTTTTTTGGCTGAGAGCGTCCGGCTCAGAAATGAGGACAAGGCCCCCACATTGCGGGCGATGGACATATCATTATCGTTAAATATTACAATCAGATCCTTATGGATATCTCCCGCCTGATTCAAGCCTTCATATGCGAGACCGGCCGTCATCGAACCGTCACCGATTACGGCGATGGTTTTAGCCGGATCGTTTTTCAGCCGTTTGGCGCAGGAAATGCCCAAGCCGGCAGATATAGAGGTGCTGCTGTGACCGGTTGAAAACGCATCAAACCGGCTTTCGCTCATGCGGGTGAACCCGCTGAGACCGCCGTGCTGGCGCAGGGTATGAAACCGCTCGCGGCGGCCGGTCAACAATTTATGGGCATAAGCCTGATGACCGACATCCCAGACAATTTTGTCCTCCGGCGAGTTAAAAACATAGTGAACGGCTATGGCAAGTTCCACGGTGCCCAAGCTGGATGCCAGGTGGCCGCCGGTTTTGGAAACGACCTTGACTATTTCGTTGCGAATTTCAGCAGCAAGCTTCGGAAGCTCTGATCGAGAAAGACGTTTTAAATCATTCGGAGAATTGATCTGTTCCAGTAAGCTCATTGCTACTTCTTCCTTTTTACGATGTAGTCTGCGATAAGGCGAAGCGGCTCCGACTTATGGTCAAACCCCCTGAGCGACCGAATCGCATTTTGGACCAGTTTTTCGGCGGTTTTAGAAGACCTGGCAACACCCATCAGGGCAGGATAGGTAGCCTTGCGACGAAATTCGTCCGTTCCGGACGCTTTGCCGGTTACAGCCGGGTCCCCCGCGACATTCAACAGGTCGTCTGCTATCTGAAAAGCCAGGCCGATGTTTTCAGCATACTTGATCAGATGACGCATCTGGGAGCGGGAGGCATCGGCAATAAGGGCGCCGGTGACGACAGAGGCCTCGATTAAAGCACCGGTCTTCAAACAATACGTTTCCTTAAGATGACTTATCGACTGGGGACGACCTTCGGAAGCAATGTCCCGCATTTGTCCTGCAACCATCCCATTAGGACCGGCTGCCGTTGCGATGACGTGGATAACCTGAAGGTTTATTGCCGCGCGGTTATTGTCCATGATATCGGCGGACGAAAGTATCTGGAATGCCAGCGCCAGCATGGCATCGCCGGCCAAAACGGCAGTGGCCTCATCAAAGGCCACATGGCAGGTCTTTTTGCCCCGGCGTAAATCGTCATCGTCCATTGCCGGTAAATCGTCATGAATCAGGGAATAGGTATGAACAAATTCAAGGGCGCAGGCAGCCTGGAGGGCGTCATCGGATTTTCCGCCAACAGCATCCGCGGCCGCCATACAAAGAATTGGCCGTAATCTTTTACCGCCCGCCATCAATGAATAGGACATGGCTGCGGTGATCCTGGGGGAAGTCGTGGATTCCGACAGGAGCTTTCTGATTTGACGATCAATCAGAGATTGTTTTTTTTTGAGATACGTATTCAACACGAACATGGTTATTTATTCCAGCAGTGATTCCGGTTTTGTATTTGTCATTAGGACATTTGGCATTCGAATTTGTTGATGAAGATTTAATTTTTAACCGCTCAACCCGATTTCTGCCGGGTTTCATCCGTTTCCCTGGCGCCGGCAAAGGGTTTTTCGACAACACTTCCGTCCTGATCTTTTAACAGGAGCGTTATTTTTTGTTCGGTTTCATCCAGTGTCCGGGAACACAGTTTTGCAAGTTGAATCCCTTCTTCGAATTTTTTCAAGGCTTTTTCAAGGGGCAACTCACCGGATTCCAACTCCTGGACGATCTGCTCCAACTGTTTCAAAGATTGTTCAAATGTCTTTTTGGCCATTGATTGATTTCCTCTCTATGCGGCAGACAAGGGAACCCCTTGCAAGGAGTATGTCAAGGTCCTGTCCGATTTCAACGGATTCTGAAGACCTGACGATAATTTTGCCGGGAAGTGTACGGGTAATGCTGTAACCCCGCGCCAATATGGCGGCCGGGCTCAGAGCAAATAGTTTTGCACCCTGGGCCTCCAGTTTCGACCTTTTCTTATTTAATGATATTTTAATGTAATACAACATATTGTACGTTAAAATATCAACTTTATCTTTAATCTTTAGAACTTGGGATCGGGGGTTTTTAATTCTCAGGCGGTCCGCCCACCAGGAAGTCAGTTCGTGCTTGCGGGCCACAACATTTTTTGCAATACGAATCAGGCGAAACGACAGGTCGTCGACTTTTAATCGGTTCTCCTGTAAATGTTTGCGCGGATCAACCAGGCGTGAATCCAATCGGTCCACAACGTCGCGAAATGCTTTAATTCTATTGTATCCGCTTGCAATGATATCATTTTTCAGCTTCTGGCAGCGCTGCATGAGTTCATGCTTAAGAGGAATCGCAAGCTCGGCTGCGGCTGAAGGGGTCGGCGCCCTGAGGTCGGCAACGAAATCGGCAATGGTAAAATCGGTTTCATGACCGACAGCCGAAATGACGGGGATTTCCGATGCAAAAATGCTTCTGGCAACTATTTCCGAATTGAATGCAATGAGATCTTCCAGGGATCCGCCCCCTCGCGCCAGGATAGCCAGATCGACGTCTTTGCAGCGATTAAGGAGTTCCAGTGCGGAAGTAATTTCCTTGTCGGCGCCGTCTCCCTGAACTTTAACCGGTATTATTTGTATGTGAATATTCGGAAAGCGTCGCTGCGCCACACGAATGATGTCATGCACTACGGCACCGGAAGGGGAGGTGATGATCCCTATTTTCCGCGGAAGATACGGCAGTTTTTGTTTGTGCTTTTCATCAAACAACCCTTCCGCGGCAAGCCGCATCTTGAGCTGCTCAAAGGCGATCTGGATTTGCCCTATGCCCTTAGGTTCGAGATACTCGAATATGATCTGATAGGTCCCCCTGGGTGCATACAGACTGATTCTGCCTAAGCCGGTAACATTCATGCCGTCGGCCGGCATAAATTTCAAATTCCGGTTTTGGCCGCGGAACATCACAGCGCTGATCTGAGCATGATCATCCTTCAGTGTAAAATAATAATGACCTGAAAGCGGCACATTGAAATTTGTAATTTCACCCGTGACCCAGGCAAACGGAAAATTTTCCTCCAACACCGCTTTAAGAGCGGTTGTGAGTTTTGATACCGTATAAATAATATTCTGGGGTGTATCCGTCTGGTTCACGCTTTCATGAAAGATTTTAGACGGCAATGAGATCTGTGCGCCGCTTTATACATAAAAAGTTGAATGCGATAAAATAAAAGTTGAATGCGATAAAATCTTAAACGTCTGATAAGATATATTATGTAAACTTTATGTCGAGTCAGGCATTGACGGGCGGTTTGGGCCTATTCCCCGATAACCTGCATTTTTGACAATCTAATTTTTACCGTCATCCTCATCGGCATACTTTTGAATGAACTCCCTTACGGCCGGCATGATATAAATATCATCATTAACAGCTTTGTTTAAAAATGAGGCCATCAGCGTACTTTTATCAAAACTGGATTTGGCTTTATCCAATATAAAAAGTTTGCGGTTTTTAACAATGCAGAATCCGCTTTGTACGTTCAATCCGCTTTTACGCAAATTCTGCTCTAAAACGGTTATATTCAATCTTTCCGCCAACTCCTTAAGATGATGATACATTTCTTCAGGCTTCATGAATATTTATGCCTAAAAAAATAGAGTATTGTTGAATGATGACGGACTCCTACATAGCGAATATAAAAGTAAAACATTATCAATCAGATGACTTTTTACGAGGTCGGCGAAAATCAAAACCGGCCGCAAATATCAAAACCGGCAACACTCCATCGCTGAAAATTTATATATACTGTAAAATCACCGGGTGTCAAAGCGTTTTTGAACTTGATATGTCTGGAGGATGTGTTATATTAAACCAAATAAAACGGATAGAATCAGAAATTCAATTAAACATTACAACTATTTAATATCAGGAGGGAATTATGCAACCTGTTTCACTTTCACGTGACCAGGCCCAGATTTATGTCAATGAATTTATCAGAAGCGTTTATAACTGGATGGCCATTGGACTGGCCCTGACCGGGTTTGTCGCATATTATGTTTCACAAAGCGAAACCATGCTGCGACTGATCTTAGGCAACCGGATGATCTTTTTTGGTCTGATCATTGCCCAGTTGGCTCTTGTTTTCAGCATCAGCGCCAGAGTTCAAAAGATGCAGGCCTCAACAGCAACCGGACTGTTTGTGCTGTATGCGGCCTTAAACGGGGCGATGTTGTCAGTGATTTTTCTCGTCTACGCCCGTTCATCCATTGTGTCCACTTTTTTTATTTGTGCAGCCACCTTTATTGCCTGCAGCATTTACGGCATGACCACCAAGCGCGACCTGACATCCCTGGGCGGCTTTATGATGATGGGGCTTTTCGGAATTATTATCGCATCGGTTGTCAATCTGTTTGTGCGCAGCACCGGTATGAGTATGATTATCAGTTATATCGGGGTTTTTGTCTTCATCGGGCTTACCGCCTATGATACGCAAAAACTGAAAACCATGGCCTTGTCCCAGCCGGCCGGACTGGAAGCCGGTATCGTTCGAAAAGGGGCTATTTTGGGGGCGCTTTCCCTCTATCTCGATTTTATTAATCTGTTTCTGATGTTGCTGCATATCTTCGGCCGAAGAAATTAAGCTTAAGCAGGATTATAAAGGTTAAACTGTTCTAAAAATAAACGCCCCTGGGCAGGGATTTCCGCCAGGGGCGTTATTTTATAATAGTTCCGGTAAGGTGAAGGTTTCAGATCCGTTCCTTATTTTTTTATCCCAGCGCTGTTTGAATACACTCCGCAATGCGGCGACAATGATCGTCGATTTCGTCCCGGGTAGGACCTTCAACCATGATGCGGCAAAGCGGCTGCGTGCCGGAATACCTCACAAGCACCCTGCCCTTTTCTCCGAGTTTTTTTTGAATGGAGTGTATGGTGTTACGAATGCCCGGAATGGAATTGAGATCCGGCTTCCGTTTCACTTCCACATTCATCAGGGTTTGCGGAAATCGGGTCATGATTTTTTTCAGTTCGGAAACCGGTTTGCGGGTTGTCTGCATGATTCGGAGCAGTTGCAGCGCGGACAGCATGCCGTCACCGGTGGTATGATGATTTAAAAAGATCATATGCCCGGAGTTTTCACCCCCCAGCATGGCGCCGGTCGCCCTCATTTTTTCCATTACATGGCGGTCGCCGACATCGGTCATGATATGTTCAAAGCCAATTCTGCGGAGGGCAATTCCCAGTCCGATGTTGCTCATGACCGTACTGATCACCGGCCTGTTGGTGAATGTTTCCGTCCGGCGTAAATCGTCGGCAAAGATTGCCAGGATTTCATCACCGCTGAGAATGCCGCCGGTTTCATCCACGACAACCAACCGGTCGCCATCGCCGTCGAAGGCAATCCCGACATTTGCATTGCTTTCGATTACTGCCTGACTTAATCGTTCCGGGTGTTCTGAGCCGCAGCCGGCATTGATGTTTGTGCCGTTCGGGTTATTAAAAAGGGCCTTAACCTCCGCTCCCAGGTTTGCAAACAATTGCGGTGCGATCCGGCTGGCGGCGCCATTGGCGCAGTCGAGGATGATTTTGATTTCTTTTAAGGGTGATGATAGGAAAGTGGAAGTCAGAAAATCCCTGTAGCGGCTGTCTGGATTATTTAATCGGTAAACCCGGCCGGTTTCGGTAATCGGACGGGATGATAAATCGGCGTCGATGAGGCTTTCAATTTGCGCTTCCTCCGCCTGCGAAAGCTTAAAGCCGTCGCCCCTGAATATCTTTATCCCGTTGTCGTCATAGGGATTATGGGACGCCGATACGGATATGCCGGCAGTGGCTCTTTCAGCGGCCGCCAACCAGGCAATTCCCGGCGTGGGAAGCAGCCCGCACAAAACAGCATCCGATCCCATGGCACATATGCCGGCAGCCAGCCCGGCCTCCAGCATATCAGCGGAGATGCGCGAGTCGTTTGCCAGCAGGATTCGGGATCTTGATTTTCCCCCTTTAAAAAAAACGGCTGCTGCCTTGCCGATTCTTACCGCCATTTCAGGGGTGATCGGATATTGGTTTGCTTTTCCGCGGATGCCGTCTGTGCCGAAGAGTTTATTCATTGACATTCAGTGTATTACGATGTAATTTATGGTAACACAAACAGCTCATAAAGGAGATCAAAATGGGTAGTACCCAAAAAAGTATGCGAATTCCTGAGAAAATGATTAAAGAGATCCAAGCGATCGCTCGGGAATCAGGGAAAGATTTCTCTGCCATGACTAAGGAGTTGCTTGAAGAGGCTGTCAAGATGCACAGCTGTCCCGGCATTGTTTTTTCCGAGGGTGTTAGTGGAAAAAAAGCCCGAGTTGCCGGCACCGGCTTGGAAGTATGGGAGGTTATTGCCAATTATAAGAGTGTCGCAGAAAATTTCGAACGGTTAAAGGCTACCTACCATTGGTTGAATGAGTTGCAACTGAGAGCGGCATTGGGGTACTATCGCGCATATCCCGATGAAATCGAAACGCTTATCAGTCGAAATGAGAGCTGGACCGCTGACAGCATTCGAAAAAGATTCCCCTTTCTGGCTGGAAGCAGCTCGTGAAATTTTACCTCGATGAAGATATCAGTCCAAAGGTTGCAGCGCTTTTGAGAAAACAGGGGATTGATGCGGTCAGTGTCCATGAAATCGGCATGCTTCAGGCCTTGGATGTGAAGCAACTGGAATATGCTGTCACCGAAGAACGAGCCTTTATCACCCGAAACAGAGACGATTTTATCCGTCTAACGGTCCGCTTTTTCAACGACGCCCGTCTTCACTATGGGGTCTTGATCATTCCTCATACGATTCCTGGCGATAATTTTTCGCTTCTTGCCAAGGCCCTTGGAAAATATGCTTATGATCATCCGAATGGGATGGAACCTTACACCATCGACTTTTTAAAATAAATGATGAGCTTTTTGCCATTTTAATCCTGAAAATCCTGTCTGAAATATTCCTTGGCGTTTTTGCGGCTCATCCATTTCTGACAGTACCGAAGGACGGGATGATCTTCAACGCACCGCCGACCACATGATCGACAATCTCCAGCAGCCAGCACGTGCCGATTTCCGACTCCTGTGGTTTCAAACCCTTGATGACAACGATATAGCCTTTACCCGCCGATTGAATACCGGAAGTGATGCTTCCAAGAAACCTGTCTCGAAGCCTTTCATCCCCGGGGTAGTCCTGCAAATTATTCAGTATATCTTTTAGTTTCGGAAAGTTATCATAAATTTCCTTTTTTTGTGCAATCAACAAAGAAGAGGCATCTTCTTTAAGCGTTTCCTGATAGATCCGTATTGAATCCGGCATTTTCCGGCTGAACGCTTCCAGACGCACGATACGTTCGTCAATGGCCATCTGCAATTTTTCCTTTAACCCGTTTAAAAGGGCTTCCGGAAACGCATCAGAAATAAACCGGCGGCGGACATGTTGATACCACTGCATCAGCGCCATCAGATTGGCGATATAAATCAAATTGTTTTGAACAATGCGCTTAATGGTTCGATACATGCCGGGGTAATATGGGATGTTTCCCCCCGGCCCTCCCCTTTCATAGACCAATCGATCGGGTTTCAGCTGGTCCTTGCGGCAAATGGTCCCGGCAGCCGTTATGGTTCCGAACTCCAGCCGGCAGGGACCCACCAGGCCGCCCTGCCCTCCTAAAAATATGGGTCGCTGATTCAGCATGACCCCGCGGGGCACATCACCCATCAGTGAAGGCGTGGCCTTGTCCTGATTAGGCGTGTAATTGAAATGAATAAATGAACTCCCCACTTCGCTGTGGTCCCGGCGGCTGGTGCCGCCTGCCATCAGACAGTCGCAGAAATTGATCAGACTCCCCAGGGTAACAAAAGGAAACAAGATAGTCTGTTTCAGATCCACTGCATGGGAAACCGATGCCCCCTCCTCAAGGATGCTCCCTTCGCGGATACGTGAACCATACCCGGCGCCGGACTTTTCCAAAAATACGGCATCCTTATAGTAGCCGGCTTTTAATTGTACATTCGGACCGATCTGGCAGTTTTCTATCGTTGCCGGCCCTTCCCTGCCAAGTTCGGTTCCCTGAAGTATCAACGTTGAACAGCCAAATATTTTACAGCCTGAATGAATTACAACGCCTTCACTGGAAACCCTGCTGATGTCCACATCAGGACCGATTTCTATACTTTCAGGATTGGATATCCGTATGCCTTTAGCAATGAGAGTTTCTATTTTTGAAATGTTTTGCTTTTGCATCAGATCTTGGGTTGACTCAAAATACCGTGCCAAGCGCATACAATCATAGGGGAGTATTCACTTGCTTCGGCACGGACGGGTTTGTTGGAAATCTTTAAATTGATTTATACCAAACAGTGCGATTGACATATTCAGTGTAACTAAGGATTATTCTTAACATTTTTTTAGAAACATTTTCAGTATCATAGTCCTTTACAAGGGCAAAGAGTCTCTCATCGGACTTATAGTGAGAGGTAACAATATTAATGGATTCAATAACATTTTCAGGTTTTAGTCCACACATAATAAGCGTTCCATCATCCATACCCTCGGGCCTTTCATGGGCTTGGCGGACAGTAACTGCGGGAAAATTCAGGATGGATGATTCTTCCGTGATGGTACCGCTGTCTGAAATTACACACTTAGCGTTCATCTGAAGTTTAATATATTCAAAGAAACCCAAAGGCTTTAAAAATCGAATATGATGACTCATTTCGGAATGTCCGGTCCGTTCCATTTTTTTTTGTGTACGGGGATGCGTTGATACAATGACCGGTCTTTGATATATTTCGGCAACTGCATTTAAAGAGTGAATCAGGTCGAAAAAATTTCTGTCATTGTCGATATTTTCTTCGCGATGAGCGCTGACAATAAAATAATTTTGAGTTTGCAGGTTTAATGTTTCCAGAACCTTTGAAGCTTCAATCTGCGGCAGATAGTGATTCAGCACTTCCTTCATGGGTGAGCCGGTTTTAATAATTGTTTCCGGCCGAATTCCCTCGGCAAGCAGATAACGTCTGGCATGTTCAGTGTATACGAGGTTTATATCGCTGATGTGATCGACAATTTTGCGATTGATTTCTTCCGGCACACGCTGATCAAAGCAACGATTGCCTGCCTCCATGTGAAAAACCGGTATTTTGAGTCTTTTGGCTGTAATCGCCGACAGGCAGCTGTTGGTATCTCCCAGCAACAGGAAGGCATCGGGTTTTTCCTTCGTTATTACGGCTTCCGATTTTGCGATGATATTGCCGATGGTTTTCGCCACGCTTTCACCGGCAGCATCAAGGAAGTAATCCGGTTTCCTGATTTGAAGCTGCTGAAAAAATACCTCATTCAATTCATAGTCATAATTCTGACCGGAATGAACCAGGATGTGTTCCGTATACTTATCGAGTACATGGATCACCCGGCTCAATTTAATAATTTCGGGTCGTGTTCCAACAATTGTCAGGACTTTAACGGACATCTGCTTAATATCCTTACTTAAATATATGGTGTCGTGTAATAGTGTCTGTTAGCCATGAAGTCGCTGTACATCATATCAATCAGTTTATCCCATGATGGCGGCTGATAACCAGTCGCTTTACGGAAAACGGTAGAATCCAGGGAACGATCCTGAATAAAATCATCGTATGGTTCGATATTAATTTGCTTTCCATATCGCTGTGCGACTAACCGAAGCAGATCATATTTGGAAATAGGTTCCGAAGAAACATGATAAATGCCGGACAATTCAGGATTGGGAAAAACATGATCATGAATAATCCTGGCAAGTTCGATCGTAGGAAAGCCCGAGTATATGGCTTTGCGAAATCCCCGAATCACCTGATTCTGTGCAAGAAACCACTCTATCAGCCCATATTTTCCTTTCAGTTCGTGACCAATAATGGATGTTCGCAGGGTTATACAGTGCGGATAACTTACCTCTCCTAAAAATTTTGTTCTGCCATAAAGATCTTTAGCATCGGACTGGTCTTTTTCGGTATACATGCCAGTTCCCCCGTCGAAGACGCAATCCGTACTGATATGGATCATACGGGCGCCGGCAGTCCGGCAAATGAGAGATATTCTATGAGGAAGTTGCGAGTTGACCGTAATCGCAGTAAGGGGATCGCGGGCACCGGAAATCTGTTTTACAATACCAATGCAGTTGATAACTACATCCGGTTGAATCGACGCTAACGCTCTAATAACACTATCTAAATAGTGTGCATCGACGCTATCTCTGCGGAATCGAGTCAGCAGATCTTTTGGAAATTTTTTTTGCAATTCCGACAGACTTCGAGCGCTCGCAGAAACATCATATTCAGGGTACGTGGAAAGATACCGTAGTAGTAAGTGGCCTAGCATACCAGTGCCACCCAGAATTAAAATTTTTTTCTGTTTATTCATATGAATATCCCATATTCAACACATTAACAGTGATCTTTAAAAATATATTTAAATATAATCAATTACTTATAATCAATTTTACCAGTTTGGAGGGCACTTTTTACAAAATCAAGTTTTAACAACAATTCAACCAGACTTTGTTCGTTAAGACGACTTGTATTATGGGAATTGTAATCTTCCTGGGTGGATATATCAGTTTCTCCTTCAGTAAAATATAAGGAGTAATTAAGGTCTCTAACATCGGCGGGAATTCGATAATAACTGTCAATATCTTCCGCGCGCGCCATCTCTTCACGGGTTAACAGTGTTTCATACAGTTTTTCTCCATGCCGGGTTCCTATGATAAGGATTTCGTTGTCGGCCTTAAACAGTTTCTTCAATGCCTTCGCTAGAGTTTTAATGGTTGCCGCTGGTGCCTTTTGAACAAAAATATCACCCGGATTTCCATTTTTAAAGGCGTAAATTACAAGATTCACCGCATCATCAATGGACATCATAAACCGGGTCATGTTCGGATCAGTTATGGTAATTGGTTTTTTCGTCAAAATCTGGCTTACAAAAAGGGGAATGACCGAACCCCTTGAGCACATGACATTTCCATAACGGGTACCGCAAAAAAGCGTCCCGGCATTGCCGTGCGTCCGTGCCTTCGCGACCATAAGCTTTTCCATCAGTGCCTTGGACAATCCCATCGCATTGATGGGATAAACGGCCTTATCGGTACTGAGCACTATCATTTTCTTAACGTTAAAGGCCAAGGCGGCCTTCATGACGTTCTCAGCACCTATGGCGTTTGTTCGGATCGCTTCCATAGGAAAGAATTCGCAGGCCGGTACCTGTTTGAGGGCAGCCGCATTAAAAACCATATCCACACCCTCCATTGCGGAATGGATACTGTCATAATCCCGGACATTCCCCAAATAGAATTTCACCTTCGGATTCCGTAAGGCATTGCGCATCTCATCCTGCTTTTTCTCGTCACGAGAAAATATTCGAATTTCTTTGATATCAGTGTCCAAAAAACGTTTCAATACAGCGTTACCAAAGGAGCCTGTGCCGCCGGTGATTAAGAGAACTCTATCTTTCAACATGATTAAACCTCAATATTGAGTAAAGTTACTTGCTGAATTCAAAAATCCAGGCATTCAGTCTATTAATTAACGAGTTTCGTTCAAAATGAATTTTGAAATATTTTTCACCATCTTTTCCCATTTCTGCCAATACCGCTTTCGGCTGTTGATACATCGTCAGGACTTTTTCTGCAAGCGCACGTGCATCCCCGGCTGGAGCAGCCATTCCGCCGCCTGATTCTTCTATGATTCGTGCGCCTTCGCCATCGATGGCCGCCAGTATCGGTTTGGCGCATGCCAGGTAAGACTGAACTTTTGACGGGATTGTCAGTGAAAAAATTCTTTCGCTTTTCAGCGTAACGAGAAGCACATCCGCCAGCGAAAAGAATCGCGGCATGGTCGTTACCGGGTGTCGACCCAACAGATGAACGGTAGCTTCCAGACCCCGGCTCTTTATTTCGTCCTCAACCCAAGCGCGCATGCTGCCGTCACCGAGAATGATCCAATGAATATCTGTATAATTTTTCAGGTTTTCGGCTGCAGCCAAGATCGTCGGAAAATCCTGGGCCGTGCCGATATTTCCGGCGAACATGATGCGAAACCCCTCCGGCATAGCTGAACGTTCCGGCGCATTTATTTCTACATCCATGGGGGTGTAGAACTCTTCTGCACTGTTAGGAAAATAGCATATCCGGTTTGTTGGGACCCCCAAACGCTTCAGTCTTGGTTCAAAGGCTTCGGACTGTATCAAGAGCCTGTCACAACTTCGGTAAATAATTTTAACAAGATGTTCAACAATTTTCAGAACCGTTTTGGACCTTACCATTCCGGTGGCGGACAGGGTTTCCGGCCATATGTCCTGAACCCACAAAAAAATCGGGATGCCGCACAGTCTTTTTAACAGCAAGGCCGGCAAACCGGTAGTCACCGGCGACGGTTGAAATACGAACACCAAATCGAAGTGTTTGTTGGCTTGAAATAGTGCAATAAAACTCTCAAAAAAGGCGGACGATAGATAACTGAGAGCCAGTCGCAAGGCGCCCCTTTTCCCTCTGGGAATCAATGGCGCCCGAACGATCCTGACGCTTTTAAAGTTTTCAGTATTTTTTTTAAAAATTCCGTAACCTTCAAAAAAATGCCCCGCGGGATAGTTGGGGACATTGGTAATTACCGTAATCTGATGTCCGCTTTGGACCAGAGCGACGGCAAGATCGTTAATACGATAACTTTCCGGCCAGAAGTAATGTGTGATGATTAGAATGCTGGCAATAATAAACCTCCTGACAGCTCAGGTGATTTTAAGTGCTGATGCCACATTTCAAAAAATTGATTATAGGGTAATGAAATGACTTTAGCTTAAATTTCAAAAAAGAGTCAAATGCTAAAACCGCACAGAATTGACATAATCTTTTTAAAAATCTGACGACAGGCTGTCTGTCATTTTTAAATTCGTTAAGCGAGACAACAATAGGCCCCATAGAAAAAATGATAGGATACCAGGGTATGGCTGTCTCAGGCCGACTTTAAAAAAATTGTCAACCACCACTAAAAAAAAGGTGACCAATAAGAGCCCGATCAAGTCAGAACGTTTTAAAATCATACTTTTCGAATAAAAAACCATTTTTGTCGTCAGCGCAATTAATATAAAAATCGGTATTACAGAAAGGATTCCAAAATTGTAAGTCAGATCCAAATAATAATTATGCGCGCTCGGATATAGGATTCTTTCCGGTATTTGCGTGTGTCCGAATAAAAACGTTTTTAAATCAGTAAAGATTCCACTTAAATAAAATTGCCAGATGCGAACCCGATATTCCACGTTTGGAATCGGATTCCCATATTCGTTATTAAGCCCATCGGAGAGAAAAGAAAATTTCTGAATAAAATAAGAATTAGTTTTAAAAAAATATAAAGAGATAACGACCGACGACAAAACCAATAAGAACAAAAAAATCGGCCATCGATCGGATCTATTAATCCATCGTGACGCTGCAAAAATAATGAGCCCCGTAAAAAGAATAAAATATGTCAGCATAGATACTGAGGCCACCACATAATATCCGATAAATAGTCCTAAAAACAGTAATTTTTTCCTGTATCCTCCGTTTTCCCATAGGGAAAATAAAGAAAATAGAAAAATACAGATGAAGATGACCGGCACATACTGTAAATTCTGATGGATGCTGAAAAAATAAAAATACGGAGTCAGTATAGACCCGCTGCGGTATAGCGAGAGCATTACCTGGCATGGAATGAGTACACCAACAATCAAAATGCCGACCTTCTCAAAATATAAGCTCGAGCCGTTTTTGCTATCAAACATTTGTCCGAGCACCAACCCGAACATCGGGAAGACAAATTGGAACATAAGTATTATTTTGCTTTTTTCATTTTCGACTTGCCCAATTGTAGTATTTATCGTTGCCCAAAGCATTATAACGAAGGTCAAAAATATTACATTCAAAGATATTCTTGACGTCTGGTAATTACTTAGAATAAAAATTCCCAGAAAACACCCGAAAAGAGAAATAGGGAGCGGTACTTGAGATAAAATGCCCATGGTCGTGAATTCATATGAAGGATCATTAAAAACCGTACCGCTGAGTTGAAAAAACAAGGGAAAAATCAGCAATACCAAGATCAGAGTTTTTACCGGTTTTTCAGGTAATTTCAGGATATTAAATTGTCGTGGCAACAGTCCTATTTCCGCACTTTTGTAAAAAACAAATGAAGCGATTGCATTAAATAAAAACAATCCTTTCAGCGCATCTTGTCCAATCAGATAGTATGAAATCGGAACAAAGAATAGAATAACTAAATTGCTTAAAAGGTCCGGTCCGAATACGTCCTGTCCCTCATAATGCTGAAGAATATGTATGCGAATACGCTGGGCTAATATCATCAACCCACCGCCAATGAGCGACAGTCCGACTGTTTCCCAAAAAAAAATTGATTTGCCGAAAAAAGATAAAAACGACAATTCAAACTCAGCAGTTAAATATAACAAAAACCCTGTAACAGATTGTAAAACCAAGCCAATAATTACCCAGTCCGGCAAAATCCGTCCGCCGGTCTGGCTTTCGCGGTGAGCAATCGAAGGCCCGAGGGCATAGGCAAACACCGATCCGGAGAAACTGCCCAGCGCAAAAGCCGTAAACAAATCCCCAGCTATCGCTTTACCGATAATCAGCAAGATTAAAAGTCGAAAAACATAGACGGTCAGTCCAATAATGGCTGATGATCCAAAATTTGGGAGCATAAGATGCCACGGCGTTTTAATAGATTCTTTATGAGATAAATAAATAGTAATAGCACTCGTAGTGAAAAACAATGGCAGTACGGCCCAGATAAAAACACCCAACCAGGGCATAAATGGCCCCTTTAATATCCATAACAATGCAAACACGAGTGTCGCCAATTGAACCAGCAGAAAATTAAGAGGCCTTTTGCGATATCCCAGGAATTCAGTTTCGCTCAGATGTATTTCAATTATCCACTCCGCGCAACGCCTTAGTATAAGACAAACGGACAGATATGCATCAACACGAGCAATATGAACGCTCAGATAATAAGCCGCAACGCCTAAAGGCAACGACAGGAGTATGCGTGATAATAGAATCGGTTTAAGTGCACTGTTTGTGGCTGGATTAAGTATTATATTGCGGGCGTTTGCCGAAAAAGAAAAAAACAGTGCAAATGTTGCGCCCTGAACAATGCACATGTCGGCGGATAGCGAAGTTCTGCCTATAAGGCCTAGTATAATATAAAAAATAGTCATCGCAAAAGAGTTTGCGATAATCGATATTGGATACCAGTAGTTCATAAATATTAATATTCTAAACTGCTAATGTAGCTTGCTTAACTTAATGAATCAATTCTTGCTATCTTTATTTATAAATTCAGATATATCAGGCATCCGCCTCATTTTTATTAAGGCCGTAATTTTTTTCAATGAGTGCGTCTTTTTCAGCTCTATTTGGATAATTGATCAAGACTGCTCGGTAAACGCCTTTGAATACAAATAGGCTTCCTGCGGCAGCACCTATTAAACCATACTTGTGAATTAGCTGGCCGATATCATCAAGCGACCCAGCACCACCTAATGTGGTTAACTGTATACTGATCGATTTTCTTATTTTATCAACCAAAAACAGGTTATAGCCTTTCATAATGCCATCATTATCAATGGAATTTATTACAATCTCGCCGGCACCAAGTTTTTCCATCTGCAGCGCCGTCTCTGATGGACATTTCCCGGTTTTTTTAACTCCATTGTGCGTTCGGACTTCGTACATATCACCGAACCGGTTTTTTTTGACATCTAAAACTACAACCACACTCTGATTGCCAACACGGTCAGTTATGATCGAGATAAGCTCAGGATTTTCTATAGCGGCTGAGCTAATTGCAACTTTTTCAACACCCAGTCCAATAATTGTTTCAGCCTGGTCAACCGTCTTGATGCCCCCTCCATAGCAAAGTGGCATTCGACATTCAGCTGCCAAATTTTCAATCATTTTATAATCAGGTTCTCTTTTTTCAATGGTTGCATCGATGTCGAGAACGATCAACTCATCAACTTCTTTTTCATTAAATATCCTCACTGCATTAATAGGATCGCCTACGTATTTTGGATTCTTAAAATTGATAGTCTTAACCAGTCCTTTATCTTTAACCAACAAACATGGAATAATTCGTGGATTTAACATCGTTATATCTTAGCAAAATTTTCTAAAAGCCGAATTCCCCATTGATGACTTTTCTCCGGATGAAATTGAACACCGAAAATATTTCCGGAATTCACTATACAAGCAAATTCCCCACCAAAATCAGTAACGGCAATATTATCCTCATTCCTACAACTTTTAAAAAAATATGAGTGTAAAAAATAAAAGCGGGAGCCCGGATCAAGCCCTTGTAATAAATCGTTTGGTTTTAATGGTTTGATGGTGTTCCAGCCCATGTGAGGCAATCGCATGGAATTTCTTGAAGAAAAGGGTGGAAATCTCTTCACTTCACCCCCAATCCAGCCAAGACCAGGCAGATTCCCTTCTTCGCTAGAATAACCAAGTATTTGCATTCCAACACAGATGCCCAAAACTGGTACATGACGATGAAGCACAATTTCATCAAGAAATTGCCGCATTCCTGTTTGTTCAAGCCGATTCATTGCATGGTCGAACGCGCCAACACCAGGCAATATAATTTTATCGGCATTTTTCAGATCACCAACCTTTTTGACGATGACGGTTGGAATATTCAACTTCTTATAAACTTCAGCAAAAGCCTTCACATTTCCAAGGCCGTAATCAATGATGGCAATCATCTAATAACTCTTTTTTCTATTCCCAACAGCTGCGCAACTTTAGTTCCAAAGGTTATAAGCGTCATGTTGTTTTTATAATCAAGGTAACTCTTGTTCTTTCCTTCAAATAGTTGCTGTAATTCAGACACCTTTAAATCCAGTTTTTTGGCAACATACTCAAAGTCCTGAATCATGGTTTTTTCGTCTATTTCCGGTTTTGCTACCCGCACAAGCGCCTCTTCACGGGTCATCTGCTTGGTCAAAATCAAGCTTGAAAGGTGCGCTTTTCGTCTTTCAATGCCAAATTTATGAGGCAACCAAAAGCACTCGACAAATCTAGTAAAACGTGATTCATGATGCTTTTGCGCATACTTCTGCCAGCCGAAGCGATCGGTCAGTTCCAGAATGGCAATTTCTTTAATATATGGAACATAATTAAGTGGTCTTACGACTTTTATACCCTTAACGTAACTGTAATATAGTTTATATTTAAAAATATCAGCCGTCGGAAATTTTTTTAAAGGGCGATTGCCAAATCGGCGATGGATATCTTTTACAAAACGCATATCGGTTGTATAGTATGCACCCCATTCATGAGGTTCACGAACACATTCTGTTGAATAGTTAGCCCCCGTCAGGATATATTTAAACTTGTTTTTCGCTGCAAAGTTATAAAGTGCAGAAAAAAAAGCTAAATCCTGGGGTGTATCAACATTAGCGACCTGTGCTTTAAAGAAGGCCAGTTGTAAATCCTTCATTTCCGGCCAGTCAACGACTTCTGTATAAAGATCAAGTTTCAGGCCATCTACTATTCGTTGAATATTATTTGCCGACACCTCTGAATTCCAACCGGCATCGACATGGAATAAAAGGGGACTTAATCCCATTTTTTCTTTTGCTATATATGTAACATAGGAGCTATCAACACCGCCGCTGATGCCGATTAAACAATTATGATCGCGCCCTTTTCCATCGGCTTTTATTTTTTGAGCTAGCTGGCGTAAAATCATTTCGCCCTTATCATTTGGGTGCCAGTTCGGGAGAATATTTTCGTAAAAATTGCGGCAATAATCACACCAACCTCGTTCATCAAAAGTGATATTAGAGTCAGTGGAGTCCATAATACAGTTAGAACATATTTGATATTCTACTTGATTCATAATTATTGCTCTCGAACAGATTTAAATTTAAAGCTATTACCGTTTCTTAATGCTCTTGCCGGATCCATGTTCTAATATTTTGAAACGCCGCATCTAATCAAATGGTCATTCAATTGAGTAGTGGTTCATACCTTCAATAATGTTTTTTAAAGAAGAGTTATAGGTCTTCATTCTATATTTTTTGCCAGCCAGTCTTCTGTTTGTTAGAGCGATTTTAATCAGGTTTTCAGGATTTTCTAAAATATGCTCTATCGTCAACGTAATTGAGATGGTAGACCTTTCCTGAACTTCGAAGCCATTCAGGCCATGAGTGAAAATATCGCGTATCCCGCTTTGGCCAGTTGTCATGACTACACATCCTGATGCATAGGCTTCTAAAATTGATATGGGTTGTCCCTCAAGAAAAGAGGTCGGAAGACAAAAAATGTGGGCTTGTGAAAAGAGCAGCTTTTTTTGATCATCGTCAACAATACCATGGTAAGTGATCTGTTCAACGCCATCGATCTTTTCGAGAAAAGCCATTTTTTGAGAGTCAGCATCAAATCTTCCGGCAAACTCAATTCTCACCTTCCGTTTCAAGGTGTCATTTAAGGCAAAATAAGCTGAAAGGATCTCATTAAATCCTTTTTTAGGGATGAAATTACTAATATAAAGGATTCTCAGGGGTTGCAAAACGCTAAATTTTAATAATATTTCTTTTTCGGATAAAAATAAATATTCCTGGGCAAAATTTGGTACAATATGTATTTTTATTCTGGGAATAAATGAATCAAAAATTTCAATATGAGAACGACCTGAAATTATAACTCCAGCCAACTTGCGAATAAAAATCTTATTAATAATAAATAAAAATTTATATCGATCCCAAAGTAATTTTTTGATGCTGCCGCCATGGAGATGGATATACATTTTTGAAAGTCTGCGGTAACAGATAAGATAAATAAACAAATCTTTGATGTTTCCTGCAAATGATTCAGAAATTGTTAAATATATGGTCTCGGATCCCATTTTTTTTCGAAAAACGTCCCATAATATTTGAAGCACTTCAAAAATACGCTTAAAACTATCCAGTCCTTCTTGAAAATTTTTTTTATTAAAATTAACAATCTCGACATTATGATTTGCAACTAATTCGTCGAGTAGTGCCTGTGAAACTAATGAATGCCCTCCGATAGGAGGTGGTAGCGGGGCGATAAAAAGAATGTTCATTATTATTATGCGCGTTTGCGTTAAAGATGTATTAATTTATCGATAGCGTCATTAATGCTGACCCGGCAATTCCAGCCGGTATCTCTCACAAGCTTTGAATTATCCCCGTAACTATCCAAAATGTCGTTGGTCTTTAAATAGTTATCTTCTACAATAACATGTAATTTTTTACCTGATTTTAGAATCATATATTGCAATATATCCTTAATCTTGACTGACTTTCCCCTGCAGAGATTGTATATTCGCCCACGCTCGCCGCCGATAAGGATTTTCCAGTATGCATCGATGACATCGGATATATCGAGAAAGTCTCTTTTCGTATTCAGATTGCCCACGTATATGCTGCCGCCGTCTTTAGCTTCTTCTATCTGTTTAAAAAACAATGGTATTGAGAGCAATGTCGACATTCCACTGCCGATGATATTAAAGGTCCTGGCAACATTTACATTAATGTTTCTGTAGTTTCGATGGTAATAACCGGCATAGTGTGTCTGTATAACCTTTGAAAGACCGTAAAATGAGACCGGACATAAATCAGAATCCTCCTTCAGGGGCAGGTTGTCATTTGATCCGTATTCAGCGGCTGATCCGATGAGAAGTATATTCTTTAACGGAAAGCCTCGAATTGAGATTATATCAAGAATCTTGCGGGGCAATTCTGAATTAACTGTTAGGATAGCTCTAAAATTCGCGTCGTTAAAGATCCCGGTAAAATTCATGATATAGTCCGGGCGTTCATCCTCTATAAGTTTCCGAAGATTTTCACCCAAAACAAGATTTGTCTGCCTGTAATCAATGCCAACCCTTTGTTCAATCTTCCGATCCGCTCCGATAAATGAATAGTTTTGATCAAGTTTCTCGCGGATAATATAATCCTGAAAATGCCTTCCGGTAAATCCATTAACGCCTAAAATTAAAACCTTATTCATCCCGTAAAAACTCGGCCCTTCTTTTCTTAAATATCGCTACTGCGGTTTCGTAATCATCGACCCTCCCGATATCCATCCAATAATAATCTCCGCTGTAGCACTTTATCGTTTTATTCAATGAATTTAATTTTATCATAAATTCCGGCATGTTATAAATTACGCCTGCTGGAATATGGCTTAAAACATTTTTGTTGAAACAATAGATACCCATACTTACAGTGAAGCTATAAGTGGGTTTTTCAATGTAATCGACGAAAGATTCTTTATTGACTTCCAATACACCGAGATCGATTTTCATGTCCTTTTGATAGGTTGATATGGTCACATCGCATTTGTTTTTTAAATGATAATCAAAAAGGTGCTTGTAATTAATAGTGGTAAGCAGATCACCGTTCATCACCAGAAAATTATCGTCCAGGTTGTCAAGAAGACCCAAGGGACCGGCCGTACCAAGGGCTTTATCCTCAACCGAATAAATGATGTTAAGCCCTAGTTTTTCACCTTTTCCGAAGAAAGCCATGATAAGTTCGGCTAAATGGTTTACCGCAAGGATTATATCCTTAAATCCATAATATTTCAGCTGCCTGAGAACCACATCGAGGATGGGAAGGTCATCGATCGGAACAAGAGGTTTTGGAATATTGATGGTAAATGGTTTCAACCTCGAACCCTTACCTCCGGCCAAAATGACTGCTTGCATTACGCTTACCTTTCAGCTTTAATTTAGAATCCATTTGTTTAAAGTCTGTGTGTTTAAGGCTTTTTTCATTTATTACATAAGGGCAGGATAGCCAGTACACGTGATGAAAAAATAGGGGTCAGGTTGCCAGCCATGCCCGTCTTCACATTTTTACAGTTTAAAGAAATGAATTGCTGGTATTGTTATTTAGCTAATATTTTTCCATATTTATTTAAAATTGCTTTAACATTTAAAATCTTGAAGGTTATTTCACCTAAGCAACCCCAAAATAAATTATGCTTTAGCTTGTATTTTGAGCGAAGATTTTTGAGTTCAGCAGTCAGAGCTAAGTGTGCTTTTATACTAAGCGCATCGTCATGAAGCATGAACAAGGAAAGAGGAATATTAATTCTTAATCCGTTAAAGCTTCCGCACTTTAATCGAACAAAAAAATCATAATCTCCGCAATATCTCAAGTCATCATCAAAATACCCAATTTTTGTATGTACCTGTTTTTTCCAGAAACAGCTTGGCTGTGCCCAGGATATTTCCTGCATATTCTTGACGAACATTTTAATATATGGAACAGAAGTATATTCATATAATTTTATTTTTTTATTGTCGATGTATATACAGTTCCCATACAGATAGTCCAAGTGTGGTTTGTTTTTAAATGCTTTTACTACTTCTTTAATAGTGTATGGCAGATACTGATCATCAGCATTCAAATAACCAACAATTTTACCATTTGCTAGCCGGAGTCCTTTGTTGATTGCATCATACATACCTTGATCTTGTTCGCTCACAAAAAGGGAAATATACTTATCATATTTGCGAATAATACTAATGGAATTGTCAGTAGAACCGCCATCAATTACAATATACTCTATATTATCATATTCCTGATTTATAATACTCTTAATAGTGTCTTCGATATACTTTTCGCCGTTATATACTGGCGTAATAATTGAAACGAGATAGTCGCTATTTTTGGGTGATTTTTGCATTTCTCATGTCATGCAACAACTTTCTTGGAGTTGATTCTTTTCCATTTGAAAGTTCTGCATTTATCATCATTTTTACAACATGCTTCATTTTATTATTTGCTTTCCAGCCGAGCTTTTCCGATGCCTTACGAGGATTGGCACTCCCGATTTCGATGTCTACCGGTCGAAATAAATTTGAATCAACTATCGTATGTTCTCTCCAATCAAGACCTAAATATGAAAATGCAGTCTCCGTAAATTTTTCTAGTGAATAAGTTTCTCCAGTCGCAATAACATACGTTTCTGGACGGTTTTGCTGCAGCATCAGCCACATCGCAACCACATACTCAGGAGCCCATCCCCAGTCACGGCAGATGGAAATATTACCCAATCGAAGCTTATCCTTACTTCCCATGGATATTTTGCATGCTGTTGTGATAATCTTCTTAGTTACGAAACGTTCCGGCCGGAGAGGTGATTCGTGATTGAAAAGAATGCCGGAACAAGCAAAAAGATCATATGCTTCACAATAATTCAACACCGCCCAAAAAGCAGCCGCCTTGGCTATTGCATAAGGACTTTTAGGATGAAACGGTGTGCTTTCATCTGCTGCAGTTTCTCCCGTATCACCGAAACACTCGCTTGAGCATGCATTGTATAACTTGATTGGTTTTTTTGTAAATCGAATCGCTTCGAGAAGATTATAGGTTCCAATTGCAATACTTTCCATGGTTTCCAATGGTTGTTCAAAGGACAATCCTACCGAAGTTTGTCCGGCAAGATTATAGAGTTCATCTGGCTGGACCTGCTCCAGTACTTGAAGGACACTTCTGAAATCATTAACAGCCATGGATAAAAAATGAATACGATCATGAATTCCAAGCCTTGCAAGGTTTCCAAACGTGGAGGTCTGAGCATCCCGAGAGGTACCAAAAACTTCGTACTCATTTTCCAGAAGCAGCCGGGCAAGATATGGGCCATCCTGGCCTGAAATGCCGCATATAAGAGCTTTTTTCATATCAGTGACGAATACACCCTTAATGTCTCATCCGCACACTTTTCCCATGAAAACAGTTTGATTCTCTCCACTCCCCTTGCAATCAAATGATTTCTCTTTTCTGTTGAAAAAACCACTGATTCAATAGAAGACATGATTTCCTCCGGATTGCATGGATCAAAATAATCGGCTGCATCGCCTGCTACCTCGGGCAATGAGCTTGTGTTGCTGCAAACTACCGGACAATTGAAAGACATGGCCTCTAAAAGCGGAATGCCGAATCCTTCATAAAGTGAAGGAAAAACAAAGATGGAGGCATTTGAATAAAGTTGATTCAGGATATCATCATCCCCTTTCAGATGAATTACATTTTGCGTATTTAGATTCAATTCTTTTATTTGTTTAATCTCCTCTTTTGAGAAACGACCAGCTCCAAAGCATACTAAATTAAAATTATTTTTTAGTAATGTCGACTTTGCATATGCCTGCAACAAACGATTGAAATTTTTATAGTCAGCCCGCTGCCCGACATAAAGGATGTAAGGTTTGTGGCTTATATCTATTATATTTTTATGTATTGCCTTTTTGTTTGTATATCCCATATAAATAACTGATATTTTATCCGGATTAACATTGAAAATATCGATCAAATCATTTTTTGTACTCTCGGAAATACAGATGATATGGTTTGCCCGTTTAACGGCACACTGTTTATTTTGAGAAATATTTTGTTTCGGTGGAAATAAGTAACTAAATTTTTCATAGGTCATATCGTATACCGTTAAAACTGTCTTCACTTTCGCTGGGGCGATACTTGTCGCGGCATAATAAGTCTCATGGATAATATCGGGCGTATATGCCCGAACCAATATTTTGCCAAGCAAATTGTTGATAAGAAGTTGCACCCTCCCCAACTTGGGAATGACCGGTATTTGTGTTCCTATAACTTTAAAATTTTCATTCCCGATAATATATTTATTTGCGTACAACAATGCATGAACACACGGGTAATAGCCTTGACGCTTAGCAATTATGCTTGCCAATTCATAATAGTAGCGAGAAATACCACCATATTCCTGCTGTGAAAATATCTGATAATCATAGACAATGCGCATTATTTGAGTTTATCCACTCCTTCACAATGCAGCCGCTGTGAATGGTATAAACTATATCAGCAACTTTGGCGATTGCGGGTTGATGGGAAATTGCAATGATTGTCGTTTCGCCGCATAGGCGCTGTAACGTTTCACATATTTCTTCTTCCGTTTTTGGGTCAAGGGCTGTTGTCGCTTCATCGAGAATCAACAATTTCGGTTTGTGAAGTAATGCTCTGGCAATAGCAATACGCTGCCTTTGCCCCCCGGAAACTTTAGAGCCTCGCTCGCCGACTATTGTATGTATCCCCAACGGGAGCTTAGACACAAAGTCCATGGCTCCCGCCGAAATCAAGGCCTCTTCGACGGCATTGCTTGTTATGTCCTTATCCCCTAACGTAATGTTCAGGAAAACAGAATCATGAAAGAGAAAGCTATCTTGCGGTACATAACCGATCATTTGACGCCAAATATAAATATTCAATTCTTGGAGGGAAACGCCATCGATGGAAATATTTCCGGATTGAGGCATGAAAAGTCCTATGATCAAATCAACGATCGTAGTCTTTCCTGCTCCTGAAGGCCCTATGAGCGCTACAAATTTACCAGCTGGAATACTTATTGATATATTTTTTAGTATCAGGTTTTCTCCATGAGAAAAATTTACAGAATTCAAACTTATATCGGATATAAGGTTGGGTATTTTACCGTTTTCGTTATATCTATCTACCTCAACTTTAGCTTGTTCGATATTTTCTAATAATGACCAAAGAGCGCTCTCTCCCAACGCCATCTCCTGATAACACGTTTGTGCCGAATAGATTCTATTGAGCAACCGGTAGAATATAAATAACATGACAAACAGCGAAGAGAAGGATTGTTGTCCAAATGTGACTATTACATAAACAATCACTGCAAGCATCGTTGCCACCAAAGGTTCCTGGAGTGCCTTTAATGCCTCAGTTGCGAATATTTGGCGTTTTTGGGTTTTGTACAAATTTTGTGTTTCAGTTTCAAGGAGCTCTTGAAAAGGATCCTCTTGTGCCATCGCCTTTATGGATTTGATGCCCTGGAGTGCATCTGTAAGCCGGGAAATGATAGATTTCATGAGCTCCGTTTGGTTGTAACCCTCCCTGCGGCTTACCCTGATCAGGGCGCTGAAAGTGACAATCATAATGATAGCGGCGGCGGCCGAAATAAGCGTTGTTTCCCATGATAGTATGATTGCCATGGATCCATAAATAAATATGTTGACTACGGAAGCAACGAAAAGAGCTGTGTGGTGATATGCTGAAGTCGCTCTCATAACCTCACTGCTCATAGCATTTGCAAAATATCCTGCAGGCCTATTTATGAAATAATTCCAATTAGCATTCATCAACGACTTGATTAATTTCAGGCGAAGATCTGACGTGACATGGGCCACAGTATAACCGACCTGTTTCATGGCAACCAACATAAATAAACCCTTTACACCTATACCGATAATAAATATAGCAAGTACAATAGGCAGGTTGGGCTTGAGTCCATATGAATGCAATGTTTTTTTCAGCAATATCCCTATCCAGCTTCCGGAACTTGGACCCCCAGATTGCATAATATCTATCAAAGGAAGTAAGGTTACAATACTTACTCCTTCGGCCAAACCTGAAAACAGAAAGCAACCGACCATGATCATACTTCTCAACGGATAAGCTTCGAAGAAATAGAAAATAAGCTTGATACTGCCAATATTTTTAGGTTGCCTAAGCATATTATTTATTTTTCAACGCTGCTGATCTTAGATTAGAAGTACATACGGAGGCAGCCCATTCAGGCGAATAAATATTGCCGCACTCAGCAATGGTTGTCGTCTGATTTTTTGCAAGATCGATAAGAGGCAGGTTCTGTATCATTGTACCCCTCTTCGCACCTGATACAAACGTCAGCATCCCCAGCTCGTTCCGAGACTCTCGCAGAACCGATGGGAAAGCCGAAATATTGTCCAGTGCTGCAACAATCAGCGGCGCAAAATCGTCACGCGCGAAGAAGGCGTTGCATCCGGAAGATGTTGTTCCAACAAAGGTGTACCCTTTTTCTTTACCCAGTTTCACAAATGCGGGGAGCGATGCACCGAAGTAAAGATTCGAGTGATGCGCACGGGTTCGCTGGAAATCTGCCCGGTACGGCACCGACAATTGATATCTATCGCCGAAAACCGCATTGTATTCAGATATAACGACTATCGGTTTCACCACATCAATTGCCTTCCAAATCCAGTAATCGTTGCCGTCGATATCAACACTCAACAGACCGATATCGCCCCTGAAACCGGATTCGGAAATCAACTCGTTAACGTTATCACGATCAACAAATGCACATTTCGCGGTTAAGTCATATTGCCAATAAATGTCTTGCCCCTGGATATCGGAAACATATTCCGGCGAGCCATCCATCACGAGGCCTTTCCAATTCCTGAGGACCAACAGCAGACGTGTGTTTGATTCGTGATAGTTTTCAACGCCGAATTCAACAAATGTCCGCGGTATTCCCGGCAGCTTTTCAACAAGCCAGTCAATAATCCCATCCTCTCCCCACTGCGAAAATCCGCAAAACTCTATATCAGCAAGGGCACTGATACGTTCCAATCTACGGTTCATTTTTGCGGTCAGCAAGCACTGAAGGACCAACTGTTTTTCGCGTTTACGCTCCTGAGGGCTCAAGATGGTCTGTATTCCCCGCATAAATCGTTTTCTAATTTCATTCACCATTTTCATGGAAATACCGATTTTACTTCGTATTTTCTGCCCCTGGTTTTAAGATAGTGCGCCAATGACGATAGAGAGCAGTATGGAATTGGTCATAAGCGGCTGATAGATTTATCCTTATGAGGATGTGCATTATCTTTACCCTCTTAGAAAATGGAAAACTGCGCGTCAAGCCCGCCAAATATCGACTCATGCTATACAAAGGAACTAAATACTCAATAAAACTGTTTCTGAATTCCCCATACGCACCGGCACTTCTGCTGATCCCTTTAACACCAAAAATTGTATATCCCTCGGATGATCGATGAATTTTTCCCCGGCTTGCAAGATAAAGATCTATTGCCCAGTCGGCTGCCATAAATGACTGCCCTATGATATCGCAATCTCGCAAAACTTCGGTTCTCGCAAGAGAATAAAAAATAGCGTGCGATACCCAACAATATTCAAAAAAACGGGCGAAGCGTTCATAAACATTACCGTCCAAGGCAAAGCTTACCTGATTATCCTTATCATTACTGCGATCCTCAAAACCGTTGGGCGAAGTCGAAGCAACATATTCCGGATTGGCTAAAAGATATTTGATATTCACTTCCACAAAATCTTTGGAACGAATATCGTCGCTGGCGGCCCACATAAAAAAATCCCCCCGGGCTTCATCAAGTACAAATTTGAAGTTCGGGGCTGCACCCATATTTTTCGGATGGCGTACGTAACGAACTCTGTAATCGCTATCCGCATATTCCCGACAAATCGACGCTGTGGCATCTGTCGATGCATTGTCGGAAATGATCAGTTCGAGATCAGAATAGGATTGACTAAGCAACGAATCCAGCGCATCTCGCAATGTATCTTCGCCATTGAAAACCGGCATGCCAATGCTGACCATCGGCCTCTTATCTGTTTGACAAAGCATTACAACCCGCTACCAAATAGTTTGATAAGATATTTTAGTTTCAAATTTTTTTTAACCATGCCTCTGGCCAATGGGATATATTTCCAGACAAGCCGCTTTCGTTAAATGGCCAATGGGGTTCTTCCAATACGAACCCTTTATGGGATTGGATAAATTCACTCACAGCCGCGGCAGGATTGTTCCAATTCCATTCCTGATTGCCCCTTGGCACATCGTCAAGGTCTTTCATAATGCCGTCTGTGGCAACGATATATGATCCCGGCGTGACGAAGTCACTGTAAGCTTCCAATTCTTCTATCACATGCTGTTTCGTATGATTTGAATCGAGAAAAACCATAACTGTTTCATCAGGTTTAATCAGTTTTCTTGCTTCGTTTATGATTTCCGGAGCCGTCGAACTTCCTTCGATTAGGGTGATATAGCGATACAAAAAGTGCTCTTCAAGAGCGCGGCGGTTATGAGGGCGGATTTCGATATCAATCCCGACAACTCGACCGTTGCCCATGATTTTACAAAGGCTGGCATAAAAAATAAGCGATCCTCCATGGGCAACGCCCGTTTCGACAATGACATCCGGTCTGATCTGAAAAATTATTTCCTGAGCGCGAATCATATCTTCAGGAAGCTGAATAATCGGTCGTCCCAGCCAACTGAATGTGTATTGATATTTTTGGTTCCAGCCGACACGGACCCACTGGCGCGATAACCGTTCAAAGGCCTCTTTGCTGTAGAGATCGAAATGACGCACCTCACCGCTCTCTTCTTCAAGAAGGGTTCGTGCCTCAGTATCTATTATTAATTTCATGTTCTTCTCACTCAATCAGTTCAATGGTTATCCCATGTTCGGCGAGTATTGTCTCATTTTCTTCGCGGTAAATTGGATTCATGAGGATAGCGCTACGCACCCTCCGCGTGTTGAGATTTTTCACACCAACAACCGGATGCCCGGTTCCCGGTAAAAATTTCCCCTGCTTATTTGGATTTAGATCCACAATGCAATCGATCAGTTTGTTTTCTGGATCCATCAGATGAGCGAATGTCGTTCCCTTTGCTCCCGCACCCCAGATAGCCAGCCTGCCTGAGGCACCGATTTGCACGATTCGTTTTTTCCAGTTCTCACGGAGTTGCTTTTCGGCAACGCCAAATTGCATCCCCAGCATCGGAATATCCCCGACAGTTGCAGAAAATTGACCGGACGTACCCGATAGACCAGCTTCAAGCCATATATATTGTCCACCGAAGAGATGCCGGACACTACGCACGAAGAAACCGGCTCGCTCAAATGCCGTGCGCAGCGAAGTAAAACTAAAAAGAGAACAATGCTCATAAAAGAAATCCCAGAAAACATGATTGCGCAGGATCCATTCGGCACAAGGCGTCTCGAAGTAAAGCTTTGCTGAAGGAGCATTGCTCAAAGCCCGGCGCACCGTTTGTAATAGTTCCAGCGGGCGGGGCACATGTTCAATTACGTGACGGCATATAACAACATCCGTAGGTAAATCGACGAACTTCTCGTCGTAAAAACAGCGCTCAAACTTCAGACGCCCCTCCATGTCGCATTCCGGACCAGCATAGCTTGGATCAAATCCGAAACCGGAATTCCCATATGCGGGGTCAGCTACCAGCAATTTCAGGAAAGTCCCTTTGCCGCAACCGACTTCGATAATGCGACTATTGATTACCCCCTCTTCACGCAACAAATGGTCCGCAAGACCGGCCATATAACGTGCAAAATAAGGAGAATGGGATTGTGTGTTGTCGTAATCCACACCATAGGCCAACTTGCCGATATCAAATGTGCGATTGAAGATGAATCCGCATCCATGGCACAAGGCAAAATTAAGATCACCCCGGGCAACCTGCAGGGCATCCATCCGAGACGCCATCAATAAATTTTGATGAACCGGCACGGCATCACGCCGCAGGAAATCGCTGATCCGGCTGTCACCACAGATCGGACAGAAATGGATGGTGTTCACGCGTTGCTTCTTCCTCGCCAGTAATTGACCGTTTGTGATATGCCCATCGCCAAATCGTATTTCGGCCGCCAGCCTACCTCTTCGGTCAGACGGCCATTGTTGCCCACGATGCGTGGAAATTCGTTCGCCGCTATCTGCAGCGCTCCAAAATTTACGCGCTCGGTCGCTTCGAGACAATCGGCTGCGGTAAGCACAACATCCCTGAGCGTCACGGGGCAACCCGACGCGATGTTCACTGGACCTTGGACGGGACTCATCAGTAGTGAAACAAAAGCCGATGCCACGTCTTCCACGTGCAGAAAATCACGGATTTGACGACCATGGGAACAGGGGGCAATTTGATTCCGGAGCAGATTTAGGATGACGGATGAAACAAGACGCCTGGGATTCTCTCCGGGCCCATAGAGAAAAAAAATTCTGCCCCAAGCGCTGCTTAAGCCAGTAACTCGAGAGAAGTCTTTCAGTAAATGCTGCAGGGCATTTTTGCAGACGCCATAAAGAGTTGAGGGGGAAAGTGGTGTTGTCTGCTCGGAACAGTCGTCTTGGCTTAAGTCATATTCAGCGCAAGTCCCGGCTATCACTACCCGTTTTCCACCCATCCGGTGAAAAGCCCTCAATAAATACAGACTCCCCTCGACCCAGCGGATATTTTCCAGCGAGTTATGGTATTCACCATGTTTTGCATACCATGCAAAATGTAGTAGATGATTCGGCTGAACCGTTGCTAACAATTGAGCCGTCTTTGCCGCATCCAGCAAATCCGCTTGATGCCAGTGCAGGCCGGTCAGTTGCTCATCTGGAGGCATAACATCAACAGCATGAACCTCAAAACCATTCATCAACAAAATCGGCAGCGTGTATCGGCCGATAAAGCCCGCAGCTCCGGTAACCAAAACACGCTTTGTTTTTTTGTCATCGATCATCGGATGTTCGAAATTTCAGATCTTTTATGGGATTACCCTTACTTGGGGCATGGGCACCACGAATTTCCCTCCCCATGCACGAATATAATCAAGTTGCGCCATGATCTCCTCTTTTATGTTCCAAGGCAGAATCAGAACATAATCTGGTTCATAGCGCCGGATCTCTGCTTCATCGACGACCCTGATATGGCTGCAAGGCAGATATTTTCCCTGCTTTTGAGGGGAGGCATCAGCGACAAAAGGAAGCAAGTCTTTTCGGATTCCGCAATAGTTGAGCAGCGTGTTTCCCTTGGCCGCTGCTCCGTAGGCTGCTACTTTACGGCCGCTCTCCCTTTGTTCAATCAGAAATTTTAGCAGGGCGTACTTGATCCGATCGGCCTTGCTCTGGAAATTGTCATAGTAGGCCATCGTATGCAGACCTTTTAACCTCTCTTTTTCCAGGTGGATTGCAACATTGCCTGAAATATCCCTGGCAGAATCCTCCACGTGCCGGGCAAAAATCCTCAGAGATCCACCTTGGGAGGGGAGTTCTTCCAAATCGAACACTTCAAGGCCGTAATGTCGGAATATCGACTGGACTGTCATAAATGACAGGTAGGAAAAATGTTCGTGGTAGATGGTGTCAAACAGACCTTCGTCCACGAGCTGCATCAGGTGAGGAAACTCCATCGTGATAATGCCTTGGGGTTTCAGGGCAACCTTGAGGCCTGGGACAAAATCATTCAGATCCGGAACATGGGCAAGGACGTTGTTTCCGATGAGCAAATCCGCTTTTCTGCCTTGATCAGCCAAACGCTGTGCCAGTTTCCTGCCAAAAAACTCTCCAAGGGTTTCAATGCCTTTTTGCCGGGCCACAATGGACGTTCCCTCGGCCGGCTCAATACCCAGAACCGGTATCCCTTTTTTCTGAAAATACTGCAGGAGATAGCCGTCGTTTGATGCAATTTCGACTACCTGACTGCTGGCGTCATAACCAAATCTGTTAACCATCATGTCTGCATAGTTTTTTGCATGCAGAAGCCATGTCCTTGAAACGGAAGAAAAATAGATGTATTCATTATTAAAAATGTCACCAGATTTTTTGTATTCATCGACCTGAACAAGAAAACAGGCATCACATACAAAAAGTTTGAGCGGATAGAAAACTTCAGGCTCATTAAGCTGATTTTTGGTCAAAAATGCGTTGGAAGGCGGGGAATTGACAAGATCGATGAATTCATAATTTAGTTTGTTTCCGCAGAATCGACAGTTCATATCTTGATTCCCTTAAATTCATTACCGATAAATGGAAAACTCTGATCTCTGGGGGAAATCGCAACGGGTTTCAACGGCCACTTTATCGCCAATTTCGGGTCGTCAAATCTCAATCCTTGTTCACATTCAGAACTGTAAAATTCCGAATGGTGGTAGATTAACTCAGCATAATCGCTCAGTGTCTGAAAACCATGTGCATACCCTTCCGGTATATAAACCATCTTCATATTGTCTTTCGACAATTCAAAGCCATACCACTGTTTAAACGTGGGTGATTTTGCTCTGAGATCGATAGCGATATCGTAGACCTTTCCTTGGACACAACGAATAATCTTTGTTTCAGCAGCAGGTGGACACTGGTAATGCATTCCGCGGATCGTCCCCTTTTGTAGGGTTAAAGAATGGTTGATTTGGACAATATTTTTATGAAACCCGATTTTTGCAAATTCTTTATGGCAGAAAGTCCGTGTAAAGTATCCTCTCTGGTCTACATGCGGTTCCAGTTCAACGAGGTATACTCCGGACAATGGAGATTTGATGAACTTCATAATTCCGTCCAGGGAATATTTTTGTTTTTTGCATCTGTTACATAACAGTTAAGGTCTTCAAGACTTTTTACTTCGTAAGATTCATAAAATGATCTATACCAGTTAATCGTTTTCTGAATTGCGCGTGATATATCCCATGTCGGTTTCCAGTTCAGTTTAGCATGAGCTTTTGAACAGTCGAGCCTGAGCATGCCTGCCTCGTACAGCTGATCAGGTTTGCTCATTCTCTCGCAGGTGATTTTCGGCCAAACCATTTTTATCTGTGCTGCAATTTCACCAACAGTTACGTTCCCATCCTCGGATGGTCCAAAGTTCCATGCTTCTGCAAATTCTTTCCGGCCTTCCAACAGTTTCTGCCCGAGGCAAAGATATCCACTCAACGGTTCCAATACATGCTGCCACGGCCGTATGGCATTTGGATTCCTGATCTTTACTGTTTTATTTTGGTTTACGGCACGCATCATATCCGGGATAAGACGGTCATTAGCCCAATCTCCACCTCCGATAACATTCCCCGCCCGACAGCTCGCCAGTAGTGTTTGATGAGTGCTGTCATAATCTTTTAAATTAAAGAAGGAATTACGCCAGCAACTGGTGATTAGTTCAGAGCATCCTTTTGAGGCGCTGTATGGATCATAGCCGCCGACAGGATCAGTTTCCCGGTAGCCCCAAGACCATTCCCTGTTTTCGTAACACTTGTCACTGGTAATGTTGACGATGGCACGAACAGAATCGGTTTTCCGCGCGGCTTCCAGGATATTGACGGTCCCCATGACATTACTGGCAATGGTTGCCGTCGGCTCCTGATAGGAGAGCCTGACGATCGCCTGTGCAGCAAGATGAAAGACGATCTCCGGCTGCTGTGTCTGAAATACCCGCTTTACCTTCTCTGCATCACGGATATCGCCCACGATAGAGTTGATTCCAATGTCAAGCAGCTTAAAATGACTGGGATCGGTCGGCGACGTAAGGGCGTAACCGGAAACCTTCGCACCCAGTCGACAAAGCCAGAAGACCAGCCACGACCCTTTGAATCCGGTATGACCGGTAACGAGAACATTTTTATTCCGATAAATATTGCTGAACATAGCCTATTGTTGCCCTACTCCCAGATTTTCCATCTGGCCTGGCCCGTATCCCATATTTTGTTGAGATATTCCGTGTCTCGCAATGTATCCATACAGGCCCAAAATCCCCGGTGTTTGTAGACCATCAATTGACCGTCTTTTGCAATTTCCTCTAAGGCACCGACTTCCAAATCACATCGGTCATCAACGGTCAAATACTTAAAAATAGCTCGATTGAACACAAAAAACCCACCATTAATTATTCCTTCCCCATTGGTTGGCTTCTCGGAAAAAGATTCAACCCGGTCACCAGCAACTTTGAGTTCTCCAAACCTGGAAGCTGGGTTAATCCCCGTTACTGTCACCAATTTCCCATGTGCCTCATGAAAGGCCAATAACGCATTTATATTCACATCCGCGACCCCATCACCGTAGGTCATCATGAACGTATCGCCGCTAATATATTTTTCGATTTTCTTTAAGCGTGATCCCTTAAGAGATTTTTCGCCCGTATTGGCCAAGGTGATTTTCCATCCGGCTTCCTCGTGAGAATAGTGAATGCATATGTTCTCCGGTTGACCTAATTCTATAGTCACATCATTATTCATGAGTTCATAATGACAGAAATAGTTCTTGATCATTTCACCCTTATATCCAAGGGCAAGGATGAAATCTTTAAAGCCGAATGATGCATAATATTTCATAATATGCCAGAGGATCGGACGGGTGCCGATGTTGACCATCGGTTTGGGACGGAATTCTGTCTCTTCGCGAAGCCGCGTTCCCGCACCACCACAAAGAATAACAATTTTAGCATGATCACTCATCATTCCTCCCCTACTTCATCTGCATCGAAGGAGCCATGGGTTTCAAGAACACCAGAATCAACCTGACGTTTACGAACATATCTTTTTCAAGAACGCATTTACCAATTCGTCTCAAGGAATTTCCTGCGGAGATGGTATTCACCCGATTCCACGAAACTTCTAAGGGAAGCCAGGATTTGATTATGCCTCAAGTCTGAAAAACGATCCAAAAACTTCGCATAACTGACAGGATCAAATTGCCGATAATACCCGCCGATTTCCCGGATAAAATCGTCGTAGTCCTCGAACAACCAATCTTTCACTTTATGGATGAATGCCATGAAATAGTACTCGTAAACCTCATTAAGATCGATCTCTAATTTCTGTTCGGACAGAGTCATGAGAATCTGCCTGTATTCCTCAATTGTCCGCGGATGAATATTGAAGTTATACCGTATTCTGGGATTGCACTGCGAGGCATTGACAACGGGAATTCCCAGGGCGGCATACTCCAAACCAATGGTCCCGTAAACGGACAACCCAAAATCGATACCCTCTTCTTTCAACTGCAGGTGAGATGTCTCAAATGGTATCATGGTAAATTTTGGGTAGTTGCGAATGAACTCCTCAATGATTGGAATGTTGCCGGGCAGAAAATCGGGGTGTGTCTTGATGTACCAGTCGTAATCGGTCTGCTCCGAGATTTCCCCAAGAAAATAAAGCCATTCATAGAAATCCGGAAACAGGTTAAGACCGTAGGGATGGGGACTATCAAAGAAGCAATGCGTGGCGACCAGTATTTTAATTCTGGTACTTTTCTTAAGGACTCTGTCTTTCTTGATCGGCCCATAAGCGGATTTTTTGGAGTAATGCATATCCACACCCACCTTGCCGGAAAATCTTTTCCGGAGCCTTGCTTTGGCTTCACTCAGCCCTCTTGCCCTCTCCTCTTCGGGTAATTCACGAAACAGTTCAGGATAATATAGGAATTCATCGTATGCCCACAGGTTTTTTTTTGTTAGATGGTGAAGATGCGTTGCATTTATCTGATAAACGGGAATATCTTTATGAATAGCAAGTCTTGTTATAACTCCCGACTGCACATACACGGTGTGGCTAACGACAACGGCACGCACCTGATGTGCATCCAGGTAATCGCGCCAGAACACATAGGAACATAGAGCATTTTTTAGAGAAACCCGAAAACGGGAATCCTCGAGGTCAATTGTCGGCAATTTATAGTTCATGCAATGGGAATCGTAGAGCAGATCGCCAATCCAGACATCTTGCAGACGTAAATTTTCAACGTCTCTCTTGGTCTTTATACGAGGAAAAATCGTTTCAATAAGCTTTTCCACATTCTCCAACTGAGACATACTGAGATCATGGTAGATAAAATCTGAAATATTGAAGGATCGATAAATTTTATTGATCTTCCGGTTCTCTATACGTGTCTTTATTGTCTTGCTTCTGGCTATATAGGCTATAATTTGAGCGCCATGCATCATGGCCAGTACATTTGCCAAGTAACTGAAAGCAATGACGCTGCTGGCCATTGCACTCGATTCCAAAAGGATTTCCCTGCCCTGGTCCTGGGTCTGAAAATTCTTCCAGACCTTCTTGTTATGTTCGATGAAAGCTTTCTCGTTTACATCCCACCTGCCATTAACAATGGCCCTATCGGTAAAACGGATTGCCTTTTTTATATCTAATTGAACCCGTTCAAACATTCGTATGAACTTATTGCGGTGATTCATTTCTAAACAGCGCAGTATGAATGATATCTTTTTCGGACCCCTCGACAACACATTGTCGAATTCGGCGGCCGTCAGCGATCATTCTGGCTTTTTTCATTATTTTCAGCATACCTTTATTCGCTTCGATTGTCCCGGCTGTCACTTTACGTATTCCAACCCCATAAAGAAGATAATTGCAGACCGCGAGCCATGCCTCCAGCCCATATCCCTTGCCCCAGATGGTGCGCTCACCGATCAATATACCTACATCAGCAACGGAATTCGCCGTGTCTACATGTGCGTTCATATTGCCGATATGACCCAATGGGGGTTTTATTGCCATCATAGCCCAAAAAATATGCGGACTGTCGATAAACGATTGCCAGTATTGTCTGCAAGATTCCAGTGTATGCTTTTTATGGCGCTGTTCACTGTAACGGACTACCTCCGGATCGTTCAGCCAGTTCACATAGGCCGGCGTCAGGAACTTTTCGGAAAAAGGTACTATCTTCAACCGTTGCGTCTCGATTATCGGTGCTTGTGCCGTTGCAGTTTCCCCGTTATCAATAAAGACAGGATTTTAATGTGAACATTCGTGAAGGAGGCCCTCTATAAACGTAACCGTCTTCCGCAATGATCCATACTGGAACAACGTTTCGATCTGATTCATTTTGGTGATCTTTGCCTCATTTAGTAATCTTGGGAGGATCTTTCGGAGCTCTTTTCGCTTCGTTACGCACGGTGTGATGCCCGCCCTGACGGTTGCCAGCGATCGTGTCTCTACTGATCTAGGTACAATGGAGAGGGTCGGTCGGCCCATGATGACAGATTCTTGCATGAGCATAGTGGTCATACCCACCACAAGGTCTGCCACGTAGACAACCTCCAGCGGAGGTTCGTGCTGACTAACCCGATCGAAATCCTTCAGGAAGGGCGATAGTTCAACTCGCGTGTTTTTCGGATGCATCCTCAATACAAGGTACGGCCTTGGTTTAAACTCATCTATCGCATCAAGAAACTCCTCCAGAACTATCCCGGTCCGGTCTTTTTTATCGCCGCGGCCTTTAAGGGTATAGTCAGATGACATTTGATATTGATCAGGGTTGAGACCCGTGGACACTTCGGAGACAAAAACCACTACAGGAATCCCTTTACGACAATCAGGAAACAATCTTTTCCTGAGCTGTATTCTATCAATTACTTCCAGTTTCATCCTCATATCGTAAACGTAGTCATAAAGAGGATGTCCGCAAACAGCGATTCTCCCCGAGGGATATCCCAAGGACACATATGCGTCTTTTGTCCACTGATCCGGTACGATGAGCCAATCTGGAGCATGGTACAGCGGGTCACCGGTATTACCACGAAAACGATGGCCCACATTACCAGAAGCATCTACTGCCCCCACAGTTATCATTCCACGTTTTTTTGCTGCCTCTACCAGATCGAAGGCGAATGTTTCCGTGTTTTCCGACGTCCCGACAACAACCTGTTTCGGCTTCCATTGCGAAAATAATTGATCGGCGGTCAAAGGATGAGTTATAAGATCGGCCTCAACACCAAGATGGAGAAGGTACGTATACGCTATCTCCTCTGCCAGTAGTCGTACTTTCAATCCACGTTCTGCGAGCGCGGAAGGAATATGGGCGACATAGTTCGCGGCACCGGGGTCTTCAACATATAATAAGATATCGATATCCATCACAGGATCTTCTTGCATAAATGCATTTGGGCTTTATTACATTGCCCTTAAAGCATCGAGACGGCCCCATACCTTATGGAAGGCCTTCACGATCTGGTCAACATCTTTATCGGAGTATGAGTTGATACACATGCCGATGCCCATGTGCCTTTCGTCCTGCAGGGTTTCCGCCACCGGGCATATGCCCTTTTCGTATTTTACATGCCCTTTGTAGAGATCGGAACTCCAAGGGAATCCTTTTTTCCCGTAGGCCGTCTTCTCCTGATAGATGGGTAACAGATGGATATTGACATACCGGTCCGAGATCGGCACCCCTTCAGCGACGAGCGCCTTAAAAACCTTTTCGCGTACCACTCCCGTTATCTCTGGGCTGTAAAGCAAAGGATAGACATAATAAACGTGGGAACAGTCTTTTTTGACAACCGGCGTACGCAAGCCGGCAAGGTCCTTGATCCCTTCGGAGAGTCGGTTAGCCACTTCGATCCTTCTTGAAGTTAGTTTCTTGAGCTTCTTCAACTGTTCAATACCAATCGCCGCTTCTATCTCCGTCATTCGAAAGTTGAAACCTATTATGTTTGAAATATCTCCGAAAGTCTTTTCACCCGCCACAGCCTCCCCATGATTGCGTATCAGTTGGAGGCGTTCAGCAAGAATCCCATCATTCGTGACACACACACCTCCCTCTCCCGTATGGATGTGTTTGTGATAATTCAGACTGAAGACTCCTATATCAGCGATAGTCCCAGCATACCGTCCGTGATAAAGTGCGCCAGGTGCCTGTGCACAATCTTCAATGACTTTAAGATTATGCTTTTTCGCAATGGCCATAATTTCATCCAGCGCCGCCGGATGACCAAAAATATCCGTAACCATAATTGCCCGCGTAAAGGGTGTGATGCTTTTTTCGATGGCAACCGGATCGAGATTGTAGGTTTCATCCTCGATATCGGCAAAGACGGGGATCCCGTTCCAAACCAAAATTGCTGTTGCAGATGCGGACATCGTCCAGGGACTAACAATAACCTCATCACCTGGTTCAACACCGATAGCGCCGACAGCCGCGATGAGGCCGGAGGTTGCCGAATTGACGCTAACTGCACTTTGGATTGAAAAATAACTTTCCCATGCCCTTTCGAAGGCCCTCACCTTGTCTCCACCGTAAAAATCAGGGTCCCATGAACCGAGAAACTTGGAGAGAACCCCGGTTTCCACAACAGCCCGGGCAGCCTCAACCTCTTCAGGCCCGATAGACCTGTAGGGGGTGAAGGCACGGTTGATCGTCTTATCACCTCCGAATAATGCCAATTTATTCATTGCACCCCCTTGTATAGCTGACCACGGGCGCGGTCTATCACCTCCAGCGTTTCCGTAGCGCTTCTTCCGTCAGAATTGAGTTCTGCACCAGTCGTTAAATGTTTATATAGGCTTTCAAGAACATGCAACTGGTAGCGTTTCAGATCTGTGTTCACTATCTCTCTGTCCGGCCTCAGGATCGTATAACCTTCGAAAAGCGGACTCGGGCAAGTTCTGCGAATTTCAATAAGGTTGCCGAAGTCAGCGTAACTGATTATCCCGCCGCTACAAAACAAGTCTATCTTGCCGATGGAAAATGATTCTTCACGACCTGCCAGCATATATACCGGGGTCTCATGAAAATAGAGGCAGAGGTCCGGTTCAGGGTCGATGTCTTCCCATCGTCTTCCCTCATTCATTACTTCCACCCCGGTCACATCACCAAGCCAAAAACGAAGCAGGTCAATAAAATGGGAACCATTGTTGAGAAGTCCTTTGCTGTACCACGCACTCCCCTTAAATACGTTCCCCAACTCTTTGGTCCGGACCATGCGTCTCACTTCCATGCTTCCCGGTTCAAAACGGCGCATGTAATTAACAACCAGGGGGCACTGCCTATCTTCCGCCAGAGACCACATCCGATGACCGTCCTGAGCGGTAACTGCGATGGGCTTTTCGCAGATGATCGCGGTGGCCGCGTGTTGCATGATATCTAAAAAGACAGGGAGATGCGACTCAACTGGAGTTGCAATGGAAAAGACCTCGGGACTGTGCAACGCCATAAGGGACGTGAGATCGGGGTAAGCGGGCCGGTGAAACTTGACCTCAAACCTCTTTCTTTTCAGCGGATCATGATCGACCGCGGCCACAAGTTCAAAACCGGGATGACGGATATACGCGGATGCGTGTGTCGCTATCACGGCATCATCGCTTCGGTCGTAATCGAATCCCTGCCCCATTTTCCCAAGGCCGATAATGACCGCGTTATATTGTCTTCCAGTCGTTTTTCCCGTCATCCTGCTTATCCGGCGAATTATCTAATCGGCTTGTCTTTAATGTGCTTGTTGATATCAATAAGTTTGGGACGGCGTTCAAGTAGATCAATGATATCGTAGAGGCCAAACCCAGGGTTTTTTGTGTAGAGTTCTTCAAAGATTTTTTCTATAAAAATAAAATCCTCTTGATTGTCTACGGTCAATCGAAGGTCCCAATATTTTGGGTTGAGATTATTCTGAAAATGGTAAATCGAGAACAGTTCAGGATGTTCCCATACATAAAGGGTCACGTGCTCCCTGTCTACCGGGTTTTTAGTCAGACGATCCACCCTTTCCAAGGTCTGTCTACGAAATATCCGAAGCCCCAGCCCCGGCGGATACGACCCATCGAGGCGATTGGCCATGAAATCGTAGTCCAGGTACTCATAAGACTTTAGCATCTGATCAATTTTTTCCGCTTCCACAAGGGGGCAGTCGCCCGTAATCTCCACCACCACATCCGCTTTATGCTCCCATGCTGCCGACAATACGCGGTCAAGAACATCGTCCTCGCTGCCGCGGAAACACTTCACTTCAAGTCGTTTTGCCAGCGCTTCTATGGTATCATCAAAATTTGATACCGTTGTGGCTATAACAATTTGGTCAACATAACGTGCCTGTTTGATTCGTTCAATGAGAAGCTCCAGCATGGGCTTACCCAATATAGGTTTTAAAACCTTGCCGGGCAAACGGGAAGAATTCATCCTGGCTTCAATGATTGCAACTCTATTCATCCGTTCCTCATCTGCTTCATTTCTAACGCCTGTGTCATAAAATATCGATTCGTTATCAATTGCCACCGCCACTGAAGAGATCTTTTCCAGGCAATTCTCTTTGAGGTAGACTTATGATATCAGCTCCCATCGCATCGGTGTCCCCTTCTTCACATCACACCGAGCGGTTTTTCCGAGCAATCTCTCGTAATGCTTAGGTGCAAGGCCATAACCTGGGCGGACGCATCTCAAGTTGGTTTTGGTGAGTACTTCTCCGGCTTTCAGATCCTCTGCAACATATATTGAACGGCGTCGCGTAACAGCTCGCTCTTCAGCTCTGGTCGGGCCATAGGTTACTCTGCCGATGGACTGCCACGCCCGCTCTGTTTCTAAGACTAGTTGCGCAAATTCGACTGGTTCCAATGAGAAAGTGCTATCGACACCGCCATCGGAACGGTCCAGTGTGAAGTGTTTTTCGATCACCGATGCTCCCAGCGCAACTGCCGCAACCGCTGCACCGATCCCTATCGTGTGATCTGACAACCCTACTTCACAATCGAATAACTCTCGCATGTGGGGAATCGTGAGTAAGTTAGAATTCTCTGGCGTTGCCGGGTATGTGCTGGTACACTTAAGTAATACGAGATCCTTACAACCCGCAGCGCGTACCGTACGCACCGTCTCATCCAACTCGGCGACAGTCGCCATGCCTGTGGAGATAATCATCGGTTTGCCGGTGGCAGCGACTTTTTTGATCAACGGGATATCAGTGTTTTCAAATGAGGCAATCTTGTAGCATGGAATATCTAGCGACTCCAAAAAATCAACTGCCGTTTCATCGAATGGTGAACTGAAGGCAATCAGGCCTAATTGACGGGCACGCTCGAAGATGGGCGCATGCCATTCCCAGGGGGTTTGTGCCTTTTTGTAGAGCGAGTGCAGGGAATTGCCTTTCCAAAGGTTGTTGGGCTCATCGATGAAAAACTCGCCCTTAGCCGAATCAAGCGTCATGGTATCAGCGGTATAGGTTTGGATTTTAAGAGCATGAGCACCGGCCTTGGCGGCAGCATCAACAATCGCCAGCGCTCGATCAAGCGACTGGTTATGATTGCCGGACATCTCAGCGATGATGTATGGCTTCGTACCCCCCCCCATAAAACTGCCATTTGGATGTAGCGTCATTTAAACCTCAGCGCAACTTACAAATTGGTCAAAGAAAATATTAAATAACGTGCATTCGCATGATCACTTAAGGGTTTGGAAACTAAAGTTCACGTTTTTTGAAAAACTTGGCCGGGTTACCATACCACACCTCGTTGATAGGCACGTCATAACGCACCTGTGAGCATGCTCCTATTTCCGAATTTTCTCCAACAGTCACTCCCGGCATGATCGTAACATTTGCCCCGAACCGCGAACCTTTCTTCAGGGTGCCCACGCTTTTGATCTTCTCCTGTCCCACAACGGGCACATCGGTGACCACAAAGGCATACTTCATAATGACATCGTCCTCGACAACGGTGTTCGCGGAAAGGGTACCCCGGCTCCCCATAGACACGTTGTTACCCAGTTTGCAGTTGTCACGAATCTCGCAAAATGCCGTAAATCGGCAATTCTCTCCCATCACTACTTTTTTGCCGACTTTTGTATAGATCCCGATCTTTGTCCCGGACCCTATTGTGCTGTCGGAGTAGATAACTGCATGCTCTTCAAGAGCCACATTATCCCCTATCCTCGCGCCCGACCTCACTACGACAAAACTCTCAATGGTCACATTGTCGCCGATGACAACATCCTTCTCTATCCTGACAAACGACGAACATTTAAAGTCTTTACCACAAATGAGATCATCCGCAATATCACAATATTCCCCTGCCATCATTTACTTACCCCTCATTGACTTTTTTTCAATTTCCCGCGCAATACTATTTTTCTAAAACAGCTTTTTTCTCTTGAAGGCGCAAAATCATACTAATCTCAATCCCTGCATGTTTTGTACCCATTTTTTCCAAGCCCCTGATCATGGCAATGTTGTTGATGTTGGAGCCGAAATATCCATATTTCATATTCTGTTCACGATACCACTCATTGCGATATGCTATAAGCGCCAGGGCCACGCCCTTGCCTGCTGCCCGGGGATGAACGATAAGGCCCTGGGACAGATGATTAACGCTGACATTTAGCTCACGTTTGATATCCGGGTCTATGATACCGTTCAGGGCACCGGCAAATTTCCCCTTCCATTCGGCAACAAAAACCCTGCCCAATTTTTCATGAACTTCACGATACCGTTTGACATAGAGGTTTATAACTTTATCTTTATCGAATTCCGGTTCATAAAGAAGATGGTTGGGGAAAGGCATGTGTGCATAACTATAAGCTATCTCTTGGAAGTCGGATTCGATTGGGTCGCGCATGACAAGGTCATCACGCAGGAATGAGCTGTAGTTTTCTTCTACGGAAGCTGTGACATGACGAAACCCATCAGCATATCTGAACCCTGCGTCTTCCAGGGCACGGACCCATTGATACGTTTGCGAAGCGATGGTCGTCGTTATGAAGGTCACCCCCGCATTTTCTGCCATTGTCTTTAAATGTTGGATCAACAGGAAGAATCCCGGGGAGTTCGAATCTAAGTCGTTGCACAGAAAGGCCTCATTGGCAATGCTGGCCACTTCTATCCTAAAATGGTCTGACAGATGGCATGTGCGACTCAGCTGCGCTGCACATAGAATACGCTGCCTTCCGTCTATGGCGACAAAATGAATACCCTGGTTCTTTTCCGCTAAACGCCGAACAGACTCAAAACGATACGTCTGCAGCCGTTCATCAACTATGGGCGAACCAAAATAGGGCGGATAAGGAAAGTTGACATACAATTTGTGAAGCTGCTCAATGTCAGCTTCCGCCCAGTCTATAATCTTTATGCTCATTACATTGTTTCCCGGTGATTTATCATGATGCCAGTAGAGTTTCGACAACACGTCGTGCCCCGTGTCCGTCGACCAATGTTCTCCCCTTGTCAGACATGGCGATGCGACGTCTTGTGCCCTCCATCAGGGAGACCGTCTCCCTCAACAGGTCTGAACGGTTTAGAAGACCGAGGGGTCCCAAATTGATACCATAACCATGTTCCTCCCATGCCCTGGAGATGGGCACCTGATTATCCGCGATCTGCAGGATCAACAGGGGAACTCCCAACGCGGCCATCTCGAAAACGGTCGTGCCTCCAGCCGTGATCGCAAGGTCGGCAGCTGCCATATGAACGGCTGTTCTTTCCGCATCAATGACGATTCTCGTGTTTGAGGTGCTATCCTGGCACCATCTCAATATTTCGTTTTTATTGGGATTTGTGCTATTCATGAGAACAACACGTTCGATTGTTTCATCAAGGGCCTGGATAGCATCCAGGCAGAAGATCACGACGCCCCGGTCGTCACCGCCTCCGAAAGTCAGCAGGATCTGTCGAACGTCCCCTGCTCTGTCTTTATGCAATAGCACTTCAGAAAATTCTCTTCGCAGGATCGCATAACTGGGGCCGAGCAATAGGCACGTGTTTTTTTTTATCAGATTATTGTAAACGTTTTTGGATGCCCCGGGACTCATATTCAATACCCAGTCGGCCCATAAGGGATAACGGGCGGCCCCGTCAAACTGAAGCCACCTGATGCCAGAGTGGTAAAGGACCTTCTGGTATTCTTCGTCTGCTCGGTAATGATCAATGATCGCCGTATCTATCCGCTTTGTCCTGCAAACCCTGACGATCTCCCGGGCGTCCTCTTCCGGCGGCACGGACCATGGCATCAGTGTCCATTCCTTTATCATCGACGGCATCTGTTCCGATACATCGAGTCCTTCGGCCCGGCACAGGAAGTAGACTTCAGAATTTTGGTCCGCAAGCTCCCGGGCTAAGGTAAGACAGCGCCTCAGGTGTCCCATCCCTGCGGAAGGCGATACGTCCATTCGGAACAAGAATCTTGGCATATCCGCTTATTTTACGTTAATCTATGAAAACCGGTATGCGCTATCGGGCCTTTTAACATCTCCATAACCTTTTTGCCTTTAAGCGCTTCGGCCAGCTCTCCAAAAACTTCAGCGACTGCGGAAAGATAGGCGTCCACATGTGCTTGCCGATGGGCATATGTTGCGTAAAAGGCCTTGGCCGCAAGAAAGCCCTTTTTAAGCATGAGCTGCGTAAAAAGGGTATGGAGGGCCTGACTCTCATCATATTGAAAACCGAGATGGCCGACCGGCAGAATCCCGCCGATATCCACTTTGAGACCCGCTTGGTCGGCTGCCTCCCGCCATCCTTTCTGAATATTTTTTCCTGTATCGATCAGATGGCGTGCGACGTTCTCGCGCAGGTGTTTCCGGATGGTTGCTATAGCGGCCGCCGGCCCGATACGTTCCGTCCAGTATGTACTGCTGATGAAGGTGCTCTGTGCGGCCTGCATCACTTGATTTTTTCCGATGATGGCCGCCATGGGATATCCGTTACTCATGGCCTTGGCAAAAACAGCCATATCCGGTTCAAGCCCGTATAGAAGATGAGCGCCACCCGTGTTTAAACGAAAGCCTGCAGAAACCTCATCAACAATCAGAATAGCCCCGGTTTTATCTGAGAGTCTCCGCACCCCTTCCAGATAACCCGGTACCGGATCATTTCGCCGGACCGGTTCGATGACGATTGCCGCCAGATCGCGGCCGCATCTTTTCACAATATCCTCAAGCTCCTTAAGGTGATTATATCGAAAGGGCATGGCGGTTCCCAGCAATCCCCTTGGAACACCCGCAGGATCGAGGCCGGGCATGAGATGTCCATCCAGGGCACTTTCTTCAGCCAGATTGGCAGCCAGGTACCAATCATGCCAGCCATGATAGCCGCTGAAGGCAATCTTGTCTTTTCCGGTATATGCTCTGGCAATTCGGACTGCAATGGAGAGAGCCTCACCACCGCTACGGGCATAGCGCACCATGCCGGCCCAGGGATGCAGTTCACACAGGAGTTCTGCCAGTTCAACTTCTTCCGGGCAATTCAGGGTTGACATGGTTCCGGCGTTGATGGCTGCTAAAACGGCGGCATCCACATCAGGGTCTGCTACACCGAGAATGCAGGAACCAATACCGCTGTAACTCATATCAATGAAATGATTCCCGTCGAGATCCCATACATCGACGCCTTTTGCCCGGCTATAATAGCTGGGCCACTGATCAGGAAGATGCATTTCCGGTCTTTTTGACAGGAGTTGAGTGCCACCCGGAATTATCGATTTCGCATTTATATATAATTGCTGTCCCTTGCCCATCATGACGCTCCTCAACCTTTTATCAAAGTATCCGCTTCCAGTGACTTAAAGTATCCTTCATTTCTGGAGATGCCAGCATTGATCCGATTCAATTCGGGATGCTTCTGCAACAGATCAAGGATATCCGCCATACGAAAGTCCGTATCTCCCAAATGGGCATACACTGCCCTCACAAATTCCAGATCCTGCGGTTCATCCACGGTCCAGCGCAAATGGGAAAGATCTTCTGGCAAACGGACGATGTACAGCCGAAACAGATCGGGGTTGCGGAATATGTAAGGTGTGACATGCTCCCGGTCCGAACGAAGCGTCGCTTCACGCCATGTTCTTTCCAGAACCGACATCCAGAATGCAGCCGCATCTAATCCGTCTGGAAAGGTCGTTTCCATTCCCCCCGTAACAAAGTCCACTCCCTCCTCCAGCAAGATCCGAACCCGCTCATCGATGATGTCCGGATCATGAAGGGGACAGTCTGATGTGAGTCGGACCACGGCATCTGCCTTAAAATGGTTAGCAGCCTGGTAAATCCGATCTAAAACATCCTCTTCGCTCCCCCGGAAACAAGGGATATTGGCGCCGGCACAGTACTCCGCAACAGGGTCGTCGAACGCACGGGCCGATGTGGCAACCGTAACGAGATTGATCCTCCGGGCTCGGGAAACGCGCGTCACTACATGGAAGAGCATGGGTTTCCCCAGAATTTTTCCCATGACCTTGCCGGGCAGTCTCGACGATCCCATGCGACCCTGGATAATAGCCACGACATTCATATCAGCATCCAGTTCCTGTCCTGTCTTCATTCAACAATCCCAGAATGACCGTGTCCATATAGCTTCCTTCGCATAATCGATGGCGGGTGCGGGTACCCTCTACAACAAAACCGTTTTTTAAAAATGCCTTTTCGGACCCCTTGTTGGCCGCATAAAAACCGGCCGTGAGCTTGTGCAGTTTCAATTCCTGAAAAGCGAACTTGACAACAAGGCCGATTGCTTCCGTGGCATACCCCTTTCCCCAGCAGTTTTTATCTCCAATCAGAACACCCACATCCGCGAGGCGGTGGGTCCAGTCGATGGGGCCGAGTTTTATGTTGCCGATGTGCTGCTCCGTGTCGCTACGTACAATTGCCAAAAACACGCTGTTTCGGTCTTGCAGCTTTTGATGAACGTTCTCTGTCAATGAATCCATATCACTGGGGAAGAAACGGCTTTCGGTATATCTTGTAACCTCCGGATCATTCATCCATTTATAGTAGTCTTCATTAATGTCGGTTAAAGAGACTTCCCGCACATAAATCCGCTCGCCCTGTATATAAGGAAACAAAATTTTTTTATCACCCATGAATCCAGTCTCTCACTTGCATCAGGAAGGCATGTCTAAAAGCTATCGATGCAATCTGATGGGTATGCCCGCATTTTTGATATGTGAACGGACTTGCATGGTGTTTTCATCCTTGAAACAGAAATACGTCCCGGCAGACACCGCATCGGCACCACCCTTTTGGTAGCCTTCCACGAAGTGCGAGGCCAGCCCGCAGCCGCCGGAGGTGATGACGGGAAGAGAAACACTTTCAACGACCTGACGGGTTAGTTCCACGTCTAAGCCCGCCCTTGTGCCATCAAGATCAATGGAGGTCAAGAGGATTTCTCCTGCCCCTCTTCTTTCGCCTTCCTTCGCCCACTCAACCGGATCAAGCTTCGTCTTTACCCTGCCGCCTTTAATCCAGACACTGTACTTCCCCGTCTTATCCTGCCGGTAATCGATACTTAATACGACACACTGGGCTCCTAGGGCGGCTGAGGCTTCGTTGATCAAATCCGGAGTCTCTACAGCGGCCGTATTAATGCTTACCTTGTCCGCACCATTCGAAAGAAGCGTCACAAAATCTGCTACGGATCGAACACCACCGCCGACTGTAAAGGGCATAAAAATGACTTCGGCGGCTTTCCGTATAACGTTCACCAGTATCCCCCTGTTGTTTCCCGATGCATCCAGATCGAGAATAATCAGCTCATCTGCAGCCTGGGCTTCATATATCCGGGCCTGCGACACAGGATCGCCAATTTCTATGTGTTTACCGAATTGTCTGGTCGTTACCAGAACCGGTCTAAGACGTTCAGCGAAGGGTAGTATTTTGATCTGGAGTTTAGGAATCAGGCGACGCTTTAACATCTGTCTATGGCAACCATTTTAAAAAATTCTGGAGTACCTGCAACCCGTAATCCTGGCTTTTTTCCGGATGAAACTGGGTGGCAAAAATATTGTTCTTCCCAACGGCAGCCGTGACGATCCCGCCATAATCACAGGTCGCCTGAACGTCTTCCGGCTGATCGCATGCCATGTAATAGGAATGGACGAAATAGAAGTCAGGCTTCTCGGGATTTCCTGCAAAGAAGATACTATCCGGCCGATAGGTCACGTCATTCCAGCCGACCTGCGGGATACGGAGCGAAGGGTCGTTAGATTTCAGGCGTATTACATCGGCATCGAACCAGCCGAGGCCAGGATGCACTCCTCCTTCGAAGCTTCTACGGGCCATGACCTGCATCCCAAGACAGATGCCTATGATCGGTTTTCCTTGCCGGAAAACAGCATCCCTGAGAGCATCGACAAAACCTCTTTGCGTCAGATTTATAATACAATTCCGAAAGGCACCGACCCCCGGCAGTATAATTCTTTGCACTTGATCCAGTTCTTCCGGTGTACCACAAATTTTGGGATTGCCCCCCGCCATTTCAACAGCATGATAGACAGAAAGCAGATTCCCCATCCCATAATCGACGATACCAACTGTATTCGTGTTCATCAGAAAGACAACCCCTTATGTTCTTCTGCTTTCTCGCCAGCGATTGAGAATCTTTTCCGCCTCTGCTCGCGGCATTGCCTCGTATCGCGGCCATTTATCAAAATCATGCGTTTTCTTTCCTGGACTTTCCTTCAACGGATCATGGATATGCGGTGAGATGCCGTGACTCAGAGACACTTCCATGAACTCCTCTTCGGTAAGACCGATGTAACCGAGAAAAACCTCCAGGCTGGGAGGACGTTTTCCTTCATATGCATTGATCATCTCCATCGCTTTGTCACGGCTTAACCGATTGTTCCTGATATCAATCGTCGCCAGATGGCAGGGTCGGGTGTATCCTCTCTTGATGTATTTGATGTAATCCCGCACACCCTGTAAGCAGCACTCGATCTTCTCATATTCATATCCCGGTGGGACATTTTCCACCTCGTCTCCCTGCCAGCCTAATTCTCTATGAATGATTTCATACTGTCGCTTTACGTCCCAGAAGATATAGGATCCGAGACATACGGACCGATAATTGATACGCCGCAGTTCCTTCAGAGGAGGATAGTGGAAATGCTGCATGTCCCGCTCATCGAAGCCGCCACCGAGCCGGATGTACATGTCATCCGCGCTGATTCCTAAGTTCGTGTGCCGGTTGAAACGTTTTTCATCTACTTCTTCCGGCTGCTCATAACTGAAAAACGCCGTATATTCGGCAGACGGTTCACCCCAGAATATCAGAGGGACTTCATGGCGGATCGCTACCCACATGGGATAGGAAAAGATTCCCGTATGGCAATGCCAGCAAAAGTCACCCTTATCGAGGAAGCTTTGAAGCATCAGCTTCTGAACAACCTTCCAGTTGGGTGTATAAACGTGGAAATCAACGCCAAGCTTCCTGATGGTCCGTTTAGTATTTTCCAAGAGGTTGCTGCGCATGAAACCATGATCATAACAGACGACAAGGGGCTTAATTCCATACTCCTTCACCAGGTAATAGACAGCCCATGTACTGTCCTTACCACCGCTGAAAGGAATGATGCAGTCGTACCTGTACTTGCCTCGATAGGTGGCGATCAGATCATCCAGCTTTTTTTTCTTGGCATTCCAGTCTATCTTGCCCTGTTTATACTCCTGCCCCCTGCATATATTGCATACGCCCTCTTCATCGAATAGTATGGTTTCATGAGTTTCCGGCAACACGCACCGTGTACATCTCTTTAAGTCCGTCATTCAGAATTTTCTCCTTATCATTATTGATACCACATTACCGGATTCAGGATAGATTCATCCAGTACAGGAAAGGCATTGTCCAACTCCGTTAGAAAGTCCTCTGGTGCTTTCAATTGCCAACAGCGGGTATTCTGTAAGACCTGTTCGGGTAATTCTGCACCGAAAATGACTTTTGTCCGTGGAAACCGGTCCCTGATATAGAGCATTGCTAAGGCCTGCCTGTTCAATTGATACCTCAAAGCGAAACAATCCAGTATTGCGAGAACGGGTTTCACCGATGCCATTTTTTCAGACACATCTTCTGCGTTCATCAAAGCCAAACCCTGCAGAAAAACGCTTCGGATATAAATACGACAATTACGCTCATAAGCAATTTCAAATACCCCAGCACGGTCAAAACGTCTGTCCAAAATACTTGCAGGAACCTGAATTACATGGAAAAGATTGCATTCGAGTGCCAGTTTCGCTCGGTTCGGCGAGTATACGGAAACTCCCAGATATCGAACATAATCTCTCTGCAAAAGAGTCAACAGGCTTTCCCTCAAGTCATCGTCAAGTCTATCCAGCATGTCTTCACGATGCAACAGCAAACATTCGAGCTTCGATACTTTCAGGCGTTCCAGGCTTTCCTCCACAAACTGATATAGAGGTTTCCCTTCCCCATAGGTTTGTATGGATTGTAATTTGGATGTCACCCTGGCTTTTTGCACAATACCAAGTTCCGTGAATATTCGTCCAAGTATATGTTCACTGTCACCATAGGCCTGCGCCGTATCAAACTCGGAAATTCCACTTTCCCACGCAGTCTGAACAATGGAAAGTGCTGTTGAAAAATCCGGCTTGCCTCTCTTATTAGTTATACCGTAGGGCATCCCGAGTTGAGCTGTTCCGAGCACCAAACGGGATATCAAATCATTTGTTTCAGTCATTGATGACCTTTTGCAGCACAGTAATTACCGAGTCCACCATCCCATCATCCATACCGGGAAATACGGGCAGTGAGATAATCTCCTCATAGGCCAGTTCGGCAGCGGGACACAATCCGTAAGAAGTTCCAAATCTCTTTTGATAGTACGGGTGAAGGTATACGGGAATATAATGCACATTGACACCGACGCCGTTTGCCCGCATACCGCAATATACTGTTTTCCTGTCGATTCCTTTCAAGCGAACCACATAAAGGTGATAGGCATGGTCGACATAGGGTCGGACGGTTAATGGCTGAACGGATGCCGTGTTTGCGAAAGCTGCATCATAGCGGGCGGCTATCTCCTGCCGCCGGATGACCCATTCGGACAACTTTTTCAATTGGGACAACCCCAATGCGCACTGGAAATCAGTAAGTCGATAATTATAACCGAGGTCAATCATTTCGTAGACCCATGACCCCACGGCATCACGCTGCTGGTGATCTGTTGTTATACCATGATTCCGAAACAGACGCATGCGTGTTGCCAATGCCTCGTTATCAGTCGTTATAAGACCACCTTCTCCCGTTGTAATAGGTTTTACCGGATGCAGGCTAAAGGTATTCAGGTCTGCAAGTGATCCAACGGGGCTTCCTCGATAGCTTCCGCCAAGGGCATGACAGGCGTCATCGATCAAATATAGATTGTACCGTTTGGTAATATTCATAAGAATATCATAATCACAGGGCTGCCCGGCATAATCCACAGCGATGATGGCTTTTGTATTAGGTGTCAAGCGCGATTCCACAGATGCCGGATCGATCAGAAGGGTTCCAGGGTCCACATCCGCAAAGACCGGTATTGCTCCCTGAAAAACCACGGCATTGGCAGTGGCTGCAAAAGTAATCGCCGGCACAATGACTTCATCTCCCGGCCCGATATCCAGTGCATAAACGGCCGCATGGAGAGCCGCTGTGCCATTCGATACGGCAACTGCATGCCGGGCTTCTACTTGACAGGCAAAGGCTTCTTCAAATTCTTTTACTTTCGGGCCTGTCGTCAACCAGTCTGAACGGAGCACTTGAATGACGGCCTGAATATCCTCATCATTAATGTATTGCTTGCCATAGGGAATCATAGGCTTTTGAACATCCCTTTCCCCTAGTCAGTTGGGAATTATCGTGGATTTATAATAGATATATTTAAATTTTGCTTTGGTGACGGAAATTTAGGTTTAAAGGTTGTATATATCCGATTTATAAAACTTAAGGTTGTCCGGATTTTTGAACCAGAGGCAGGTTTCGGTGAGCCCGCGTTTTAAACCATCCAAACCACTGTATTCTGGAACCCAGCCGGTTATTTTTTTTGCCTTTGAATTTTCCGCCCAAAGTCTTTCAACTTCACTTTTTTGAGGTCGTACCCGCTGGCAGTCCGACTCTATCGTAACTTTACTGTTCATTATCGCTGCAATCATCATGACCGTGTCACTGATGGAGATTTCATAATTACTGCCGATATTAATCACCTCGCCGACAGCACGATCTGATTCAGCTACTGCAATAAATCCCTTAACGACATCGGCAATAAAATTAAAGTCCCGGGTCGGATGAACGGATCCCAACTTGATTTTATTTTCTCCCCCGGCAATCTGCGTTATGACAGTTGGAATAACTGCCCGGGCCGATTGCCTGGGGCCGTATGTATTGAACGGCCGTATTACTGCAACCGGCATTCCGAATGAACGATGAAATGACATGGCAATCTGGTCTGCACCGATTTTTGAAGCCGCATAAGGAGACTGTCCCTGTAACGGATGATCCTCCGTAATCGGCACAAACTGAGCCGTGCCGTAAACTTCGCTGGTAGACGTGTGAATTATTTTTTGGGTTCCCAGTTCTTTGGCAGCCTGAACAACGTTAAGCGTCCCTTTGATATTGGTATCAATGTAAGTTTCCGGACTATGGTAGGAATAAGGAATTGCAATAAGCGCTGCCAGATGAAACACCACGTCGCATCCGGTCATGGCTTTTTTTACTCCATAGGAATCTCGTATGTCACCCGCAACCACTTCAATACTTTTTCGGATTTTTTCAGGTGTATGATCAAGCCACCCCCATGAATTAAAACAATTATAAAGCACAAAGGCCCGCACGTCACACCCCTGACGCACCAACTCCTCTGCCAAATGTGAACCGATAAAACCATCAGCCCCTGTTACCAGGATCTTACGCCCAAGTAATTTCATAATAAAAATTTCCGGTTAAATTGAATCCGAATTGAATAATCATTAAAACCTTAAACTCACTTAAAAAACAACAAACCGAACTGATTGCATTATTCAATCGTGGTTACTTTGTTGGCAGAAATCTTGTGTTCTAAAAGTATTTTCTGTAATTCGTCTAATAAGGAGATGTCGGTGATCAATATTCGATCAAAATGAATTTCTACCATGGTTGCTGGCTTTACTACGACAACCCCCATAAAGTTTTTGCCCGCCCTGGCACTGTCGATAACCCCTACCAATTCTAATGATGTTCCCATTAATGAAATATAAGCAATCTCTGCGAGATCATTTACACCGTAAAATACAATTCTTTGAACTCCATTTTTATTGAGTTCTTCAAAAACTTCAGCCAGTTTTTTTCTTGCATCCCTATAATAACGAACAGAATATTGGATATATTCGTATGTCAACCTGACTTTTTCAGCAGCACCTTTGGGCGTAAGGATATAGCGCACGCGGTTTTTAGGAATGGTGGTGATTTTGAAGTATCCCTTCTGGGCCAGTCGCTTGATAAAGGAATTGACCAGTCCCAGCGACACATTCAGCTTTTTGGCCAAATCCCGCTGGCTTGGAACACTACCCGTATCAATTTCTTCAAGGATTTTTAATGTTCGGATGTCCTGGTTGTCCATAGAATAAAAACTTGATTAGCGCATTATGAAAGAAAACGCTTCATGATAATGGTTCGAAATCGTTCGATATCGCCAAGGTCAATCTGGATGATGGCATGCACTTTCCTGTCGTCGATCTCTCCGTATAGGTGATCTTTTCAAATGTCCACATCGCTGAAGGTATGCGCAGTGCCCGTTGCATGGCTGCCGTAAAGATATGCAAATAAAACGGGAAAGCGTGGCAGAACTTTTTTTGCGCACGTCAGAATTGACGGCATATTTTTTTACTTCGTGGGTGACTTTCGGGATTTCAGGAACTTTCAGGGAATCAGAGCCGGCACACATTACATCACTTTAAATTTAAAAAAAGCGAAAACCGTCATTTTCAATAAAAGCCAGCCGTGCCGAAAACGGCTGATTTGAGTTTCACCATACGTTCTGGCACGGTAGCGGATGGGAATTTCAACGATCTTGAGGTTCAGTTTCGATGCGCCGAAGAGCAGATCAAAATCGCCAAACGGATCAAATTCACCGAAATACTTGCGGTTTGCGGCTATTTTTTCATAATTACTTTTTAACAAAACCTTGGTTCCGCACAGGGTGTCCTTGATGCGCTGATTCAATATCCGGGTAAATGCCAAACTGAAAAATTTATTGCCCAGCATGTTCAACAGCCGCATGGCCTGCTCTTCCATGGAATAGACCAGGCGGCAGCCGTTGATGAACTCTCCCTTGGCGGATGCCAGTGCGCCGTAAAATTTAACCAAGTCTTCCGGGGCTACCGTCAAGTCCGCATCCAGAATCATCAGAATATCACCTGTCGCCTCACAGAAGCCCATGCGAACGGCGTCACCCTTGCCGACGCCGTTCTGAACAAGAAATTTGATATCTTTTTCGGGATTGGCGGCGATGACGCTCTTAATTTTTTCCTGGGTGCCGTCCGTGGAATGTCCATCCACGAAAATGATTTCCTGGCGACTGCCTAACTGTGGCAGCCGTTTTACGGCTGCTTCAATATTTCCTTTTTCATTGCGACAAGGAATAATAATGGATGTCGAGAAGGATCTTTCCTCGCTGCGCTTCAACGGCCGGGCAACCAGATAACGGCTTAAACACAGCCTTTGCAAACCTGGAATGGATGCGACATAATTGTTTATTAAAACCGTAAGGATGGGCACCCTTTTGGGAAACAACAAGCGTGACTCTTTTTTAACCACCTGGAAATCGGCCAGATAAAGAAGGTTGTCGATATCATCCATTGAAAGCCAGTTTTGATGCTGCTGCGGCATTTTCAACCCGATTTTTTCCCCGAGCTTCAGCAACGGCTCCCACAAAAAATTATAGTAAGAAATGATGATGCGGCTATCGCTGCGGCAGAAACGGTGCAATCCGCGAAAGGTCGCCTCAATATCCTGCAAAAGACCGATAACATCCGAAAGAACAATGAAATCAAACTGTTCATCCAGATTGTCCAGGCATTCGAGATCACCTTCCCGAAAGTCCAGGCCGGGAAATTTTTTTTGCGCCGCAGCGATTATTGCGGGGCTTAGATCAATGCCGAGACCCCGCCTGGGGGCCACCGCGGACAACAATTCTCCCGTGCCGCATCCAAGTTCTAATACCGAAGAACCTTCCGGAATCAGAAATTTAAAATATTTATGCTGATCTTCATAATAGTAGCGGTTTCGACGGAGCCATTTATCCCGATCGCCGGCCAGAGCATCGAATCTTAATCTGATCTTATTTTTAAAGTCAGTTGAGGCGGTATTCTGAAATTGGTTATTCAATAAAATACCTGGATGTTGAAGAAGAAAAAAGTTCTTTGAAGACAGCTCCGCCTGGTGAGTTACAGATTGAAGATCTGACCCGGAAATAATATCTGATTCTATTAGCGGTGTTTTTAATCTGCTTTTAAATGTTCAGCAATTGAACATAAAACAGGTATTTTGTCAATATTATTTATAATTTTTCGATTTTTAAATGGCAGGAATTTGTCAAGTGGCTGGCGCAGAAGCTGTTTTTTCAAACCACTAAATACCATTGGTACGTATTGCGTATGCCTTGCTGAAATGAGATAGCCGGCTTCCACCCCATGCCAACCATCCTGGAAATGTCCAGCAGTTTACGCGGAGTCCCGTCGGGTTTGGCAGAATCAAAAATTGTATCGCCGTGAAAACCAATGATATCTTTGATCAAGGTTGCAAGTTCTCGAATCGTATGATCGTGTCCGCAGCCGACATTGACCAGCGGCGCCTGAGCGTTATGAATTAAAGAATTAAATGCCTGGTCAGGCACGTTTAATAGAAACAGACAGGCGTCGGCCAGATCATCCACGTGCAGAAATTCGCGGCGCGGATTTCCGCTTCCCCATAGGGGTACGGCCGGCGCAGGCAGGGAAACATTGTCAGGAACTGAAACAGAATGCCCGGCGTGCTGGGATATGGAATGGAGACTGAAACGGAATTCATCCGGAATCGGGCCGAATTTTTTTTCATCCATACTGATTGCCGGCCAGTCCCCTGCGGCCGCCAATTTAGCCAGGTGGAACTTGCGGATCATGGCCGGCAGGACATGGCTGCTTACAAGATCGAAGTTGTCGTTGGGGCCGTATAGGTTGGTGGGCATCACCGCCAGAAAACGGGTGCCGTACTGGCGGTTATAGGACTGGCACATCTTGATGCCGGCAATCTTGGCAATGGCATAGGGTTCGTTGGTTTTTTCAAGCGGACCGGTCAGGAGGTAATCTTCTAACATGGGTTGGGGGCATTCGCGCGGATAGATGCAGGAAGACCCCAGGAAAAGGAGCCGCCCGACACCGGCTTGACGGGCCGCGTGAATCACATTCGTCTCTATGATCAGATTTTCATAGATGAAATCGGCCGGATAGGTATTGTTTGCCAGGATCCCGCCGACCTTGGCGGCAGCCAGAAAAACAACTTCCGGTTTTTCGGCCTGGAAAAAATCTTCGACTTCCTTCTGACGGGCCAGATCCAGTTCGGCATGGCTTCGGCAAATCAGGTTCGGATAATTATCCGCCTTTAGCCGCCGCAGGATGGCCGAGCCCACCAAGCCGGTATGTCCGGCGACATATATTTTGGAAAGTTTGTCCATCGGCCTTGTTTCTGCCCTCCCCTTCAATCTTCAAGCCTTCCGCCTTTTATTACATATCCGCTTCCACGCTGCCGAGTATCGGAAAGCCGTTGCGTTTGCAGACGGCTTCCCGGGCGCCTTCCTCAAGATCGCTGGCAACCATTTCCCGCACCAGGTCATCAAACGGAATTTCTGGATTCCAGCCCAGTTTCCGGAAGGCCTTGCCCGGATCCCCCAGCAGCGTATCCACCTCGGTAGGCCGAAAATAGCGCGGATCGACGGAAATCACTACCTGTCCTTTCATCAGGGGCCGAACCCGGACCAGACCCTTATAGCGTTCAAGGGCTTCAGCAGGTTTGACGTCGGCAACCAAACCTTCCTCGGAAAGGCCTTCCCCGCGCCATTTCAGGGTGATGCCGGTCAGTTTAAAGGCTTTTTCACAGAATTCCCGGACCGAGTGCTGTTCGCCGGTTGCAATCACATAATCATCCGGCTGGTCCTGCTGCAGGATCAGCCACTGGGCCCGTACAAAGTCCCTGGCATGCCCCCAATCCCGCAGGGCATCCAGGTTGCCCAGAAAGAGATTTCCCTGAAGGCCCAGCGCAATCCGGGCGGCCGCACGGGTGATTTTGCGGCTGACAAACGTTTCCCCCCGTAGGGGGGACTCGTGGTTGAACAGTATGCCGTTGCAGGCAAACATGTTATAGGCTTCGCGGTAATTGACGGTGCACCAGTAAGCATACAGCTTGGCACAGGCATAGGGGGAACGGGGATAAAACGGCGTTGTTTCGCTCTGGGGCGTTTCCTGAACCTTTCCGTAGAGTTCGGACGTGGATGCCTGATAAAATCGGGTCTTTTCAACAAGTCCCAGGAGCCGGACGGCTTCCAGCACCCGCAGGGTCCCCAAGGCATCGGTATTGGCCGTGTATTCCGGTATTTCAAAAGAAACCTTCACATGGCTCTGGGCGGCCAGGTTATAGATTTCTTCGGGTTGGACTTCCTGGATAATGCGCGTCAGGTTGGAGGCATCGGTTAAATCACCGTAATGCATCCTGAAGCGGATATCTTTTTCATGGGGGTCCTTGTATAGGTGATCCACCCGCTGGGTATTGAACAGCGAGGAACGCCGCTTGATGCCGTGCACTTCATAACCCTTTGCCAATAAAAACTCAGCCAGGTAAGCGCCGTCCTGGCCGGTAATGCCGGTGATTAATGCTTTTTTATTCAAGCGGATAGTCCTCCTGTCGGATTCTGAAAAGATCGGATCTGATTCTTTTAACAAAATAACCTTCAGTTTTAAAGGGGAAAATATGAGAAGCCTTTAATTCGGCAGATGTTAAGCATTTCAACTTTCAGGTTGATTATGTCCGAATCGGGAGGTTTCCTGATTCCGTCAATTTTCATGTAAAATTCATGTTATAGTTGACAAATCAGGTGGTTCTTAATATCGAAGAAGCAATCTTTACCTTTGCCGCAAACATTAAAAATGAGGGTTTCAAATGAATTTCGAATGCATTATTTATGAAAAAAGTGATGGGATTGCCACGATTCAGCTGAATCGGCCCAAAGTCCTGAATGCCATGAACAAACAGCTCTGGCTGGACGTTCAGTCCGCGCTGGAAGACAGTAAAAACGATCCGGACATCAAGGTGCTGATATTCACCGGCGCCGGGCGGGCCTTTTCGACCGGCGCCGACCTGAAGGAATCGAAAACCCGCAGCATCGAAGCCTATCGTGATTATTTGAACGAACTGCAGGAAGCTTCCCGTAAAATCATCCGGTTTGAAAAAGCCACCATCGCCGCCATCAACGGATATGCGCTGGGATCGGGCTACGAGCTTGCCCTGGCTTGTGATATCCGTATTGCGGCCGAAGAGGCTCAAATCGGTTCACCCGAAGCCAAAGTGACCTCTTCGGTTACCGGCGGCGCCATGCGCCTGGTACAGGACCTGATCGGACCGGGCAAGGCCAAAGAACTCCTCTTTACCGGTGAATACATCAACGGCAAGGAAGCTGAACGCATCGGCCTGGTCAACCGGGCGGTTCCCCTCGACAGACTGCTGGACGAAGCTCGGGCCATGGCCCGAAAAATAGCCTCCAATTCCGTTTTTTCCATTAAAATGATTAAAAAGGGGCTTCTGATGGCACGCGGTGAAGTCAGCCTGGAAGCCTTGATGGATTTTGAAACCGAAGCCTGCCTGGCCTGCGTTTCAACCAAGGAACGTCAGGATTCTCTGGCGGAGTTTGAGGAGCGCAAGAACAAATAATAAGGTAACAGGGTTTTCGGATTAAATCTCTTTATGGGAGGTCATATCGTGCTTGACAACATTTTAAATGCCACTTCCGTCGCCATTGTGGGGGCATCCAAAAGCGAAACCAAGCGGGGGTTTCAGGCTATCCGAACCCTCCTGAATGAAAAATTTGAAGGCCGGATTTATCCGGTGAATCCCAAGGAAAAAAATATTCTGGGATTCAAATGCTATCCCACGGTTTCCGATATCCCCGATCCGGTGGATATCGCTCTGATCACCACTCCGGCCAAAACCATACCATCTGTTTTAAGGGATTGCGGTAAAAAGGGAGTTCACGGCGCCGTCATTATCGCCGGCGGATTCGGTGAAACCGGTGCGGGAGGAAAAGCGCTTGAGGCGGAAATGGTTGCCGCAGCCCGTGAACAGAACATCCGACTGATCGGCCCGAACACTTCCGGAATGATCAGCCTTAAACAGAATCTCAATCTGGTGGGACTGCGGGATGTACCCAAGGGAAACATCGCCCTGCTGACCCAGAGCGGCAACATGGCCCTGACCCTGATTACCGAGGCCAAACTCAAGAGCCTGAAAGGATTTTCATATTACGTGGGTGTCGGCAACGAGGCCGATATCAAATTCCACGAATACCTCGAGTTCTTTCGAAAGGACCCCGACACCCGCGCCATCCTGATGTATGTGGAAGGAATGCATCAGGGGCGCGAGTTCCTGCAGCAGGCTTATATAACGACCCTTGCCAAGCCCATTATTCTGCTTAAAAGCGGACGATCCTCCACCGGCAGGCAGTCGGCCGGTTCACACACCGGCTCCCTGGCCGGCATGTCTGAAGTCTCCAAGACGGCATTCAGGCGCGCCGGCATTATCCTGATCGAAAATTCTTCGGAACTTTTCCCGGCCGCGGAAACCCTCTCCAGCCTCCCCCCGATTAAAAACAACCGCGTCGCCATTCTGGCGGACGGCGGCGGGCATGCAACCATTGCGGCGGACATTTTAACCGATCTGGGCGTTAAAATACCGGAACTGACGGAAAAAACGAAGGAGCGTCTCAAAAAAATTCTGCCCTTCGGCGCATCGCTCCGGAACCCGGTGGATGTAGCCGGCGGCACGGATTCGGATCCGACCGTATTTGCCGACTGTGCCGATATCATCCTGAAGGATCCCAATGTGGGCGGGCTTTTAATTGTCGGACTCTTCGGCGGTTACGGCATCCGCTTTGCGGAAATCCTGGCGTTGCAGGAGGAAGACGCCGCCCATCGCATGGGACGGATTTTAATCAAGCGCAACAAACCCATCGTCTTGCACAGCCTTTACAGTTCGGCCAAACCGCACTCGTTGCACCTGCTGCGGTATTATAACATTCCGGTTTATGATTCCCTGGATGTCGCCTGCAAATGCATGGGGGTCTTGGCGGAATATGGCAATTACCTGAACATGTACCACACCAAGGTAAACTTTGTATTTAACTGGGGCGCCAAAGCCAAACCCGATGGCCGGGAACTCATCCGCAAGGCCCGCCGGGAGGGCCGGAAATCGCTGCTGGAGTATGAATCCAAACGCCTGCTGCATCTGGCCGGTGCACCGGTGGCCCAGGAATTCCTGGCTTCTACCCCGGAAGAAGCCGTCCGTTTTGCCGAAACCGTTGCGGGGGACGTTGTCATGAAAATTTCATCCCCCGATATCCTGCATAAAAGCGACGCTGGCGGGGTGCGTTTGGGGCTTCAGGGGGAAGACGAGATCCGCAGGGCTTTCAGCGAGATTATCGACAACGCCGGAAAATTCAATCCGGAAGCCGATATCCGGGGAATTCACATGGCCCCCATGGCCGCCAATAAAGGCGTAGAGGTTATTATCGGAACCAAAATCGACGATCAGTTCGGACCGGTAATCATGTTCGGTCTGGGGGGAGTCATGGTGGAAATTTTTAAGGACGTGTCTTTTCGGGTCCTACCGATCTCCCGCAATTCCGCGAAAAAAATGATTGAGGAAACACGATTTGCACCGATTTTAGACGGTGTCAGGGGGCAACGTCCCGGCGATAAAAATGCATTGATCCGCCTCCTTTTGACCTGTTCCGACCTGATCGAGTCCTATCCTGAAATTCATGAAATGGACTTGAACCCGGTGATCGTGCATGAAAGCGGGATCAGCATCGTGGATGCGAGGATTATATTAAAAGAAGTTCAGGCTGAAGGCTGAAGATAAAAAAACCACCCGCAGCTTACAGGTTGCGGGTGGTTTTTATTGAGAAACGCTTCGTCCCGGCTTCTGTTGGAGTGACCTCAGAATTAAATCAGTTCGGCGGTCTGAAGGATCTCCTTGATCTTGTTTTTTTCATCTTCCTTCAGCGGCAAAAGCGGGTTGCGCACATAACCGCCCTGATATCCCATCAAATCTGCGGCGTACTTCAACCCGGCAATGCCGAAGGTGGCGGTTACGGCGTTATTGACCGGGAAAATCCGGAAGTAAAGTTCCCGGGCGGCATCATGATCGCCCTTGTCAAAGGCGGTCTGGATGGCACTGCATTCATTGGGTGTGCAGTTGGCCACCGCGAAAATTCCGGCCTTGACACCCAGTGTCAGGGCCGGATACCAGGCCGAAAGCGTCCCGGTCATCAGGTTAAACCCTTTTTCGATGACGCTGGAAAACGCAACCAGCTGCGGTACATTGCCGGTGCTGTCTTTCATACCTAAAATGTTGGGGTGTTTGCTCAGGACCCGGACGGTGTTGGCCGTTACATTGATATGCGTAAAAGCGGTGACATTGTATATCATCACCGGAATCTTGGTGTGATCGGCCACTTCAGTAAAAAAATGGATCTGAGCCTCTTCATTCATTTTGGCATGATAGTAGGACGGCGTCAGGATCAGGGCGGCATCCACCCCCAGATCCGCAGCTTTGTTGGTCAGTGCAATGGTTTCCCGGGCCGATTCCACGCCGGTTCCCGCCAGGACCATGCGGCCTTTGCGGGCATGCTTGACGGTCAGCTTGATCAGTTTGATCTTTTCAGCCTCATTTAAATAGGCGGTTTCGCTGTTGGATCCCAGAACCAGGTAACCTGCCAGTTTGTCCTTATTCCAGCTTTCCATGTTGCGGATGTGCATGTCATAATCGACGTCGCCGTTTTTCTTAAAAGGGGTAATCATGGGAGGGATAACCCCCTTAATCTGTTTCTTTGCCATTAACCATTCCTCCTCGGATATTAAAATTTTCGTTTGATTCGGTTTCAATCGTTATCGCCGCACGGCAACGATAACATGTATTATGAATGCCATATATATGACGCCCCCGGCGTACTGTCAAACTTTCTACGGGTAATCGTCCGACCCGTTCCGATTATTTCAGTTCTTCTTTTACGGCAACTCCGGTCGTACCGCAGCCGTGCCGGCATTCATTCAGTCCGCAAGGGGGATAGAGAACTTTTGCGCCAGCTGCTGCAGGTCCTTTACGACCGGCTCAATCAGGGGTATTCCCGATTGCATCCGCTCAATCGTCATCTCCCGTTCCGGGTCACCCGGGACCAGCACCCTGGCATGACCGTTTGCCGGTTTAGCGTTTCGAAAACGACTGATCCACTTGTCCATGTGCAGTTTGAATTCCGGCGCCGGTCGAAACGCATCGATCCGCATGGCTCCGAAAAAATGGCCGATCCCCTTCCCCACCGGGTTGTCCGGCAGCGGCAGGTAACTTAAAAAAGGCGGCGCCCAGGGCCCGTAGTTTGCGCCGGAGAGAACGGCCGAAAAAATATCGACAATCGCGCCCAGGCAGTACCCTTTGTGGCTGCCGTGCTCACGGTCGCTCCCCAGGGGGAGCATCGCCCCACCTTTCTTTACGGCAAAAGCATCCGTCGTAGGGTTGCCGGCGGCATCCTGAATCCATCCGGCTGGAACAGATGCCTGCTTGCGCATCTGTATTTCAACTTTGCCGTAGGCGGCCGGCGTGGTGGCGAAATCGGCGACAAACGGAGGTTCCCTGTCCGCCGGGATGGCTACGGCAATGGGATTGGTTCCCAGCATGCGTTCCAGGGAAAACGCCGGCGCCACCAGCGAACTGGCATTGGTCATGGCAATTCCGATCATATCGTGTTTCAGAGCTTCCATGGCGTGATAGCCGGCAATACCGTAGTGGTTTGAATTCTTCACGGCCACCCAGCCGGTACCCGTCGATCCGGCTTTATTCAGGGCCACTTTTATAGCAGCCGGCGCCACCACCAGTCCCAGGCCGCTGTCTCCGTCCACCACCGCCGTGCTGGGAGTTTCATGAACCACTTTTATATCCGGAGTCGTGTTAACCCGTCCGGCTTCCCAAAGCTGGACATAACCGCTTAAACGGGCAACGCCATGGGAATCGATCCCCCGCAGATCCGCTGTGACCAGAGTATCGGCCGCCTTGTCCGCCTGATCTTCCGGACAACCCATTTTTAAAAAGATCCGGGCGATAAACTGTTTCAACATTTGGTGGGAATATGTTTTTTCCATTTCACGTCAGATGCTTTTAACGATTGCAGCTGCAACATCGCAGCAGAAAAAAACTCAATCCATTAGCGGTTCCGGGGCGTTATAAAAAACAAAGGCGCTTTAATCAAGTAAAAAAACGCCTTTGAACATTTTGCTTGAAATTGTTATTATAATTTATTTACATACTTTGCCATGTTTTTTATGCAACTGCAGGGTTTATCCGCATCCGAATAAAGCGCATTCAGAAAGCGGTTGCTTTCAACAAGGCCCTGCGGGCAATAATTTTTGAAAAACGCATGAATATTCTCCATGAAATCGCTGCCGGCCTTGTCGCCATCGGAATGGATGAGTTCCCGGCGGCCTTCATCCAGAGCATCCAAAAACGCTTTCAGGGTTGCATCGACATAAGGGTTTTTCCGGATCAGGTCCCGGTACAGTTCAAGATCCTGGGCAAACAGGCGGCCGATCAGGTCAAGTTGGGTCCGGAACACCGGAGTTGCTACCTTGAATGCATCCCGGGGAGGAAGGTTTAATTTCTGAAAAGTTCGACCCAGGGTTATGGTCAAAAAATGGGTCAGCCCCTGCACCACGGCCATGCTGCGGTCGTGTTCGCCGGGATCCAGGTGGGTGAGCACGGCCCCGCCTGCCCGGAATGTCTCTTCGAGCCACTTCAGGCGGTCGGTTCCCCGGCCGGGGCAGATGATAATATTCTGGCCCTGCAGACTTTCCGTGGCAGGTCCGAACAGGGGGTGGGTGCCGGCCACCTGGGCGGACGGGACCGCCAGCATGCTTTTTAAAACGCTTTCCTTGAGTGAGCAGATATCCATCAAAAGCTGAGAGGGCCCCAGCACCGGGGCAATTTCCCGGCAGATGCTTTCAACCGCTCCGACCGGCACGCTTAAAATCACCACATCGCTCCTGCGGGCGAGCTGGGTGCAGGTCATGGCGGTTTTACGGCCGGCGACCAGGACTGCGTAGCCGGCCTCTCTGAAAAAACTTTTAAACCAGCGGCCCATATGGCCGCGGCCGCCGATAATACCGATGGTGATACGATTCATTGAATTCTCCGCTGCCTCAGGAGGTGATCCGCCAGAACCAGATTAACCATGGCTTCACAGACCACATTGATGCGCGGAATGGCGGCGATATCATGCCGGCCCTTAATGGAAACGGTCCGGGAATTTCCGGACGTATCAATGGTCTGCTGCTCAATGCGAATGGAGGGAATCGGCTTGACCGCCACCCGCAGCACGATCTCGTCGCCGTTGGAGATCCCTGCCAGAATGCCGCCGGCGTGGTTGCTGAGAAACCCTTGCGGAGTTATGGGATCGTTGTTTTGGGATCCCAGACTGGCCGGGGCCTGAAAACCGGATCCGATTTCGACTCCCTTGACTGCACCGATACTCATCAGGGCCTTGGCCAGATCGGCATCCAGTTTGTCAAATACGGGTTCCCCCAGCCCTTTGGGCACTCCCCGTGCCAGGATTTCAATAATGCCGCCGACGGAGTCCCCCTGCTTTTTTACCGCCTGTATCCTTTTTTCCATGAGAGCGGCGGCCTGTTCATCCGGACAATAATAGGGGTTGGCATCCATCACCTTTAAATTGCGTTCATGCGCCATGATGCCGCCCAGAGCAATGGTATATGCCCACACCCCGATCTGCTCCCTTTGCAGCAGCACCCGGGCCACAGCACCGGCAGCGACCCGGCCGGCGGTTTCACGGGCGGAAGCCCTCCCCCCGCCGCGCCAGTCGCGGATACCGTATTTGTCCATGTAAGTAATGTCGCCATGACCCGGACGATAGACGTCGGCCAGATGCTTATATGCTTCGGGATCGGCGTCCCGGTTGTGAATCAGGATCAGGATCGGCGTACCGGTGGTCATCCCGCCGAAAACACCAGAAAGGATCAGGGCCCGATCCGGTTCTTTTCGACCGGTGCTGGCCGATGAGCCCCCCGGCCGCCGGCGATCCAGCATGGCCTGAATAGCGGCTTCATCCAGGGGCAACTGCGGCGGACAGCCGTCCACCACGACCCCTACGGCCGGGCCGTGGGACTCGCCCCAGGTTGTAATTTTAAATAAGGTCCCAAAAGTATTGCCGGACATGGTTTGTTTTCTCCATCAAGTGCAGGTTTTAGATATTGTTTCGGATTTCGGACTTCGCGCTTCGAGTTTAAATTTCAGATCGAGCCCTTTCACAATCATTCCGCAGATATCCTCGAGCGAGCGTCCATCCGTAGCGATTGAAAAATCCATGGCCGCCCGGTAATAAGGGGTCCGCTCTTTCAGGGTGGATTCGATTTCGTCCGCCGATCCGCGGGTTGTCAAGGCCGGACGCTGCGCGTCCGTCCGCTGATCCTGCCGCATCCTTTTGCGGATGGTTTCCGGTTTTGCCTGCAGCCAGATCAATCGGCCGGATTGTTTCATCGCCGCTACATTGTCGGGATCCAGAACAACCCCGCCGCCGGTGGCGATAACCTGCCCGTCCCGATCGCAAATGGATTTTATGATTTCTTTTTCGCGTTGACGGAAATAATCCCATCCCCGCCCGGACACTATTGCGGCAATGGTCTTTCCTTCCGTTTCCACCAGCCGGTCATCCGCGTCTACAAATTCGAGTCCTGATTTTATGGAAAGGGTCCTTCCCACGGACGTTTTACCGGTACAGCGGTATCCGATCAGAAAAATATTCATTTCTGGTACAATTGCTCCAGAACCTGCCAGAATTCCGGAAATGATTTTTCCACACAGGTTTCATTTCGGATGATCATGCCGGGAATTTTCAGCCCCGCCAAGGCAAAGCTCATGGCGATGCGGTGGTCGTTATAGGTTTCGATGGTTGCGCCCCGGGGAGTGCCGCCGGTTACCATCAGGTCGCGATCGGTCGCCTTAGCAGAAATATTCATCCTGGCAAGCTCTGTCACAACCGCTGCCAGCCGGTCGCTCTCCTTGACCTTTAAGTGAGCCACGTTTCGGATAACAGTGGTCCCCTGCGCAAATGCGGCCACCACCGCCAGAGTTGGAACCAGGTCCGGCATATCGGCCATATCGGTTTCAATGGCGTTAAGTGTTCCGCCGCGAACACCGATGCCGTCCGAGTCCGCCGTGATTTTACAGCCCATTTCCTGCAGCAGCCGGGTAAAACGAACGTCGCCCTGGCGGGATTCCTGCAAAATTCCTTTGACCTTTACGGACGCGCCGGTAATGGCCGCGGCTGCCCAGAAATATCCGGCCTGAGAAGCGTCCGGCTCCACCCCATATGTTCCGGCCCGATAAAACTGACCGCCCCTGACGCTAAATTGTCGATAGCCGCTGCGTTCAACCGCCACGCCGAGTCGTTCCATGACCGCCACCGTCATGTCGATATAAGGTCTGGATACCGGTCCCTCGGTCACACTGATCTCGATTCCTGCGGTGGTATAGGGAGCCATCAGCAACAGAGCCGACAGATACTGGCTGCTCTTGCTGCAGTTGAGTCGCACGCGGCCGCCGCCGACCGGACCGCCGACAACATCCACCGGGGGGCAGCCGTCGGCATGAACCGAATGAATCTTTACGCCGATTTGTCTCAGCCCCGTAATCAGATCCTGAATCGGCCGCTGCTGCATGCGGGCCGTTCCGGTAAGACGGTAGGTCCCCTGGCCAAGGGCGGCCAGGGCGGCCAGGAGCCGCATCGAGGTGCCGGAATTGCCCAAAAAAACAGGTTCGCGGCTTTCTGCCAAAACACCGGCTTTTCCGTGTACCAGAAAGGTGTTATTGTGCTCATCGATACGGATGCCCATTTGTCCCAGGGCTTTCAGCGTCAGGAGGGTGTCCTCACTGCGAAGGCCGTTTTCAATCCGGCAGGCGCCGTCCGCAAGGCCCGCGGCGATCAGGATGCGGTGGGTATAGCTCTTTGATCCCGGCACAGCGACGGCGGCGTCTTTAATTTTATGGGGAAACAGTTTAATCATTTATTTCCACCGGCGCCATCCCCTTCAACGTTCAGAGCAGCAAGCACCGCTTTTCGCATGCATTCGAGGGGAGCTTCCTTCCCGGTCCACAGCCTGAACTGACAGGCGCCCTGATAAACGAACATGTCTATTCCGTCAACCGTCCGGCACCCCCTGCTGCGTGCATGTTTTAAAAGTGCGGTTTGAAGCGGGTTGTATACGATATCCATCACCAGCATCTCCCTGCGGATCAGTTCCGGCGACAGAGGCAATTGTTTGGTTTGCGGATGCATTCCCACCGGGGTTGTGTTGATCAGAATATCGGCCCTGATTTGTTTCAGGCCGGCCAGGGGTTTAAAGTCGGCGTTCAGATTATCGGCCAGTCGCTTGCCGGCCTGAATGCTGCGATTGATAATCGTGATCCGCCCGCCATTGTCGACCAGGCTGGATCCGATCGCCCGGGCCGCGCCGCCGGCGCCGATAATCACAATGTCCGCGCCCTCAATCGCCGTTTTTGCCAGAAGGGCCCTGACGGCGCCCTGACCGTCTGAATTATACCCCCAAAGCCTGCCTTCACGGTTTACCACCGTATTGACAGCGCCGATCCTGCGGGCCTGGTCGTCGATTTCGTCCAGCAGGTTCATGGCCGCGACCTTGTGGGGTATGGTCACGCTGACCCCCCGGATGCCGACTGCGCGAACTGCGGCCATGGCCGCTTCAATATCGACCACCCGGAACGCCAGGTAGACGGCATTAAAACCGGTTTCGGCAAAGGCCGTGTTGTGCATGACCGGGCTGAGGCTGTGGCTCACCGGGTTGCCGAAGACTGCGTAAAGGGAAGTTTGTGCATCGATTTTCATAACCGCATCTATTCGTTAGGCCGGGGCACCCCGTCGAACCGCCCCGGTCTGGGGATAAGAACCCAGCTGTTTCAGAAACAGGCAAAGTTTCTTCATCTCTTCGACGGTATCTTTAACCTTGGCATCGCTGATGTGTCCTTCCATGTCTGCAAAAAAGAAATAACTCCAGTTTTCATGCCGGGATGGTCTCGATTCCAGCTTGACCATATTGATGTCGGCTTCGGCGATCGGTTTTAAAACTTTAAAAAGTGCGCCGGGGACATGGGAGGTCACAAACATAATGGAGGTCTTGTCCGCTCCGGTTCGGCCGATGTCGTCCCTTCCGATCACCAGGAAACGGGTGACATTACGGGAAGCATCTTCGATCCGGGAGGCCAACACCTCCAGCTTGTAGCTTTGGGCCGCTTCGCGGCTGGCGATGGCGGCGGTTCCGTTCTCGCCGGCGGCTTTGCGGGCGGCTTCGGCCGTACTGCTGCATTCCACCCGGGTTGCCTGGGGCAATTTTTTTTCAAGCCATTTGCGGCACTGTGCAAAAGCGTGGGGGTGTGAATACAGTTTGCGGATATCGCTCAGATTCGGATCGATGGACAGCAGGTCGTGGGAGACGGCATAATAAATTTCGGCACAGATCTTTAATTCCGATTCAAAAAAAAGATCCAGCGTGTAGTTGACCGCTCCTTCAATGGAGTTTTCAACCGGCACCACGCCGTAATGAAAAGCGCCTTTTTCAACTTCGCTGAATACATCCCGGATGCTTGCCTGGGGTGCAAACGTCACGGAGCGTCCGAAATGATTGACCGCGGCAATATGAGTAAAAGTGGCTTCCGGGCCGAGGTAGGTAACCCGCCGGGGCGCCTGAATTTCACGGGCGGCTGCGATGATTTCGGTAAAAATATGCCGCAGGGCCTCCTGGCTTAAAGGACCGTGATTCAAATACAGCAGCCGTTGGATCAGCGTACTTTCACGGGCGCCGTCCACCAGCCGATTGCCTTGACTTACTTTAATTTTTCCGATCTCTCTGGCCAGCAAAAGCCGCTGGTTGATCAAATCGAGAATCTGTTCGTCAATTTTGTCGATGTCCCGTCGCAGTGCGGTTATGGCAAGGGTTGAAACCCCAGCCGGTTTTTGTTTCCTTTCTGATGGCGTATCCATAGGCTTCCTTTAGATTTAGGAGTCTTTGACCAATTTCCGGTTACCGTTTTCAAGCGTTATAACATATTTTCGTTTCAATTGAACCCCTGAATCCCTTTAGCCGTAAAGGAGCACCTCCCTTGTTTAGAGGTGATCCGGCTACTTTTCCGTGATTGTCTCTTCAATTTTATGCCCGAAATGACGGCCGGCCGCTTCCGTAGCCACCAGAACCTGGTCGCCCGGATTGAGATTGACGATCGACACCGGCTGGCCGTCCGGCGCCGTCAAGCGGATGGTCTCGGCGTTCTGTACAATCGCGGTTACGGGCTTTTCGTCCACCAGGGCCTCCACAAGCATGAGAGGACGTTTTTCTATTTTGATCCGCCCCACCGTGCCCATGGTGGTACGACCGTTGAAATCAACGATCAGGACCGGATCACCGGCGCTCAGCTCGGAAAGATAACGGGTCTTGCCGTCCGGTACGCGCGTATAGGCATGCACCGGCCCGGCGTTGACCCGGAACGGCCGGGGGGACACATAGGGGTTTACAACACTTTCCGCGTGAATCAGAAAAAGCGTGCTGCTGCTGTTTCCTACCAGCATTCCCTGCCCGGGTTCCATGGCGCTGCAGGTGTCCACGCAGACCCGGTCGCCCATTCCCACAGGCCTGATGGCATCGATCCGGGCCGGCTGCAGCAGAATCTGCTCAACATCGGCCGAGAGGACGGCAAGCGCATTTTTGAGTTCGGCCGTGTTTTGAATATCCAGCAGAATATGCCTGACGCCTTTTTCCAGAATGCCGAAAGCAGTCCGGGCTTCCGGCAGGCTGCAGACTTCAACGATAACATCGACGCCTTTGGCGATAAGATTTTCCAACGGAATGACGGTCCAGTCATGACACTGCAGGATCACACGCTTCTGCAGGCTCAGGCGTGCGATTTCGGTTTCATCCGCACCGCTTTTAATCTGATACACGACCAGGTCCCGGCCGGGAAGGATGTCGCCGTCTTCGCAAATCGTCTGAATCCGGCCAAGGGCCTTGACCTTTTGTGAAAATCCCTTGGGCACCATGACGCCGTCGGCCCCGCCTTCCAGGGCGGTTGTTACCAGCATCTTGTTCCAGGGGTCCACCTTTACCCAGATGGTGCGCATAATGATTCCTCCTTCCAGCTTCTCGGCCTTCACGCTTTATAGCATAGTCGAACCCTTATTTTAATATTTCAAGGGCCTCATCCACATTCCTGTTTTCATGCACGATGGCGCAAATGGCCGCCACCATGCCCCGGGGATCGCGATGCTGGAACACATTGCGGCCGATGGAAGCGCCGGCGCCGCCGGCATCGATGGCGCCTTTAACCATCTCCAGGATGTCGCGGTCGGAACCCATCTTGGGTCCGCCGGCAATGACCACCGGCACGGAACATCCTGCGACCACCTCCCGGAACGATTCGGTCGAACCGGTATAGGAGACCTTGACGATATCCGCGCCCATTTCATCCCCCACCCGGGCGGCGTGTTTGATCACTTCGACGTCATACTCATTCTTGATCTTCTCACCGCGCGGGTAAACCATGGCCAGGAGCGGCATACCCCAGGTGCGGGCTTCGTAGCTGACCCGGCCGAAGTCATGCAGCATCTCCTTTTCGCCGCCATTGCCGATATTCACATGAATGGAAACCGCATCGGCGCCCAGCTTGATAGCTTCTTCCACCGAGCAGACCAGGGTCTTGGCATTCGGGTGCGGCGACAGACTGGTTGAAGCGGACAGGTGGATAATCAGCCCGATATCATTGCCTTTGCGGCGGTGCCCGGCGCCTACCAGACCCTTATGTTCTACAATGGCGTTGGCGCCGCCTTCCGAAACCAGCTGGATGGCATCGCGCACATTGATAATCCCCTTGATCGGGCCGATTGAAATTCCGTGGTCCATGGGAACGATCACGGTGCGGCCGGTGTTGCGGTTGATGATGCGTTCTGTTCGAATCTGTTTGCCGATGATTGTCATGATTTTTTCTCCTTTTTGTCGCGCAAAAAAAGGCCGTGCGGACTCTTGCCCCACGGCCTTTAAAACACAAAAACCGCAGGGCTTGTCGATCCACCCGCGGCTTTTTTCGCTCTGTTTATCTTAATGCTGCTTCAGAGCACCTCAGGCAGACCGGTACCATAATAATAATACCAAAAATAAAATCCGCCTGAAAATGTCTGATTCAATCTAAATGAGCCTTTCGTTAGTGTTTTCCGGCCTGCATACAGCGCCGAAAATAAATTGTCAACCGTTTTTTTTAATCTTTGTATCAAATTAGCTGTTTCTCAAATCATCGAGCCTGATTGGGTTTGGGCCGCCGCGCGCCGCAACAACATGACTCCGGATTCTGATCTGTCGGACTGCATGAATCCGTGCCCTCGGCCCCTTGTATCTTATGCAAAAATAAATGCGGCACCGGTTGCTAATCGCTTCTGATCATAACCAGGAGCATCTTAAACCGCTCCTCGGCATGCAGGGCATGGGAAATATTGGCCGGCATGATGATCATCTCGCCGGTGCTGACGTCGTGCGGTTTTCCTCCGATGGTGATAACGGCCTTGCCGTCCAGCACATAGACCATGGCATCAAAAGGCGCCATGTGTTCGCTGAGACCCTGACCGGCGTCGAAAGAAAAGAGGGTTACCGTTCCGGTCGCTTTTTTCAGCAGGGTTTTACTCACCACGGCGCCGATGGCATAAGAAACATTGTCCGGCAGGTTGAAAGGCTCGCCTTTGACGGGTTCGCTGGTTGCATTCATTGTTTTCTCCTTATCGTTTACTTTATCTTCCGTTTCAGTTGACCGGTACGGCCGCTTTATAAATCGTAAGCTTTCCTTTAATAATGTACTGCGAAACCGTTGCCGGAACAAGCAACGAGATCCCCTTTTGAACATCAAAAGACTCGCCGTTGCCCCTATCGGTCAGTATTCCCTCCCCTTCGGTGCACAGCAGGATTTCCACGCTGCGCTTCTCCCTGCTCCGGTAGACGCCGTCCCGGGGTGTACAGATTACCGAAAGGATAAATTCATCGGCCCGGCTTTCATATGCCACTTCATATTCACTTTTTTTAACCGGTGCAAGGATGGATACCGGCCGCTCCCTGAAATCCAGCACCTTCATCAGTTCCGGAATATCGACGTGCTTAGAGGTCAGCCCGCCCCTCAGAACATTGTCGGAATCGGCCATCAGTTCGATGCCGGCCCCTTCCAGGTAGGAATGCAGCTGCCCGGCCGGCAGGAACAGCGCCTGCCCCGGCTCCAGGCAGACCAGGTTCAGAAAAAGCGGCGCCAGAGCCCCGATGTCATCCGGGTAATATCGATTCAGCACATGCATCCACATGCAACTATCCGCATCCACCCTCTCCTCCCGGGCCGCGGCCATGGACTCTTTTATTACGTTTTTCCGGCGGCCTGATGTAAGCGTCAACAGGGATTCGAAAAACCGTTTTAAGCCGCCGATGTCAGGTGTGCGTTCAAGGGCGACCAGTTCAAGCGACAGGCTTTTTGAGCAGCAGGTCTGCATGCGTGCGGTCAGGTCCTTGGTTTTGCGAAAGCCCAGCAGTGCCCAGAACGGCGTCAGGGCGCAGAGGCATTCGGGCTTGTGATTGGCGTCGCGATAATTGCGCTCCGGCCCGTCCAGTGGAATGCCCGCCTTTTCTTCGCGCTCAAAGCCCTCTTTAGCCTGAGTCCTTTTGGGGTGTGCCTGAATGGAAAGAGGCCGGGCCGCCGCAAGAACTTTGAAAAGAAACGGCAGGCGCTTTCCAAAACGGTCGGCGACGGCTCTCCCTAAAACATTTTCGGGATCAGCGCTAATGATATCCGCCAGCGATATGAAGCAGCCGTCGACCGCCACCTGCGACGGCGCTTTGGGATGAGCTCCCATCCACAATTCGGCCTGGGGATTTGCAGCAGGCGACGGCTTTGCCAGCAGATCGGCAATGACCGTGCGCGAGCCCCAGCTATATTCCTGTATCGTATTTTGCAGGATGCCGATTCGTTTCATTAAATTTTTCCGAAAAGATTTTTTTAATTGATAATAAATTGAATTTAATGCTAATTTCATAGCAGATTACAATCTTTTCCACAACCTCTCACTTGTAATCGTTATGACATATGCATGTCGCCGCGATTATCGGCGCCGGGACTGCCCCTGTCCCAACGGGTCGCGGTGGTCGCCGTACCGCTGATCCGGTTTTTCTGGCCGATGATTCCGGCGTGAATCGTTCCGCAAGAGAAAGGATTTTTAAGATTTGACTAAACTTGATCTGCAGAGTTCCTGGCACGATCTGTCGGTCGAGGAGGCCGCCGAGCGGCTGAGAGTGGATTTGGAACAGGGTCTGTCCGCGGATGAAGTCAACCGGCGCCGGACCGAGTTCGGCTTGAATCAGATGACCGCGCGCGGCGGTACGCCGGCCTGGATCAAGTTCCTTCAGCAGTTCAATCAGGCCCTCGTCTATATTCTCCTGGCCGCCACGGCGGCCTCCGCGGCGCTGAATGAGTGGGTGGATGCCGCGGTCATCTTCAGTGTGGTTCTCATCAACGCCGTAATCGGTTTCATCCAGGAAGCAAAGGCCGAAAAGGCCATCGAGGCCCTGGCCGACATGGTCCGAACCGAGGCGACCGTACGCCGGAACGGCCGTAAACAGCGCATACCTTCCGCCGAACTTGTGCCCGGCGACGTGGTGCCGCTGCAGTCCGGAGACAGTGTGCCTGCCGACCTGCGCTTATTCAAGGTGCGCAGTTTACAGATCGAGGAGGCCGCCCTGACCGGAGAATCGATTCCCGTAGAGAAAAACGCGGCGGAATTACCTGCCGACACCGTGCTGGGCGATCGCAAAAACATCGGCTTTGCCGGGACGTTGGTCACCTATGGCCAGGCCGAAGGCCTGGTTGTAGCCACGGGCAACCGCACCGAGATGGGACGCATCGCCACCATGATTTCCGAGGCCCAGGACCTGTCCACCCCGCTGACGCGGAAGATCGCCGAATTCAGCCGACTTCTGCTTTATGTCATCCTCGGTTTGGCGTTCTTCACTTTTCTGCTGGGCCTGATGCGCGGGGAATCCATGGCGGATATGTTCATGGCGGCGGTTGCTCTGGCGGTAGGCGCAATTCCCGAGGGGTTGCCGGCGGCAGTAACCATCACCCTGGCCATCGGTGTCTCCCGCATGGCCAGACGCCATGCCATCATCCGCAAGATGCCGGCAGTGGAGACGCTCGGCAGCACCACCGTGATTTGCTCGGACAAAACCGGCACGCTTACGGAAAATCAGATGACCGTGAGCCGCATCTACGCCGGCGGGCGCACATTTGAAGTTACCGGCGGCGGCTATGAAACGGACGGCAGCATCCGGTTCGACGAAAAGGAAGTAGACTTGAAAGCAAACCCTGCCCTCAGGGAGTGTCTCCTTGCCGGACTGTTATGCAACGATTCGCAGCTTGTCCGCAAGGAAAACCGGCTGCAGGTGGAAGGCGATCCCACCGAAGCCGCCCTGATCGTCGCAGCACAAAAGGCGGGGTTGGAAGCAAAGGAAGCTGGCAAGCGTCTGCCGCGTACGGACGTCATCCCCTTCGAGTCCGAGCACATGTATATGGCCACGTTGCACCAGGATGCAGGCGGACATGTGCTTTACATGAAAGGTTCGGTCGAACGCCTGCTGGAGCGCTGCGAAACGGTAATGGATGCTGCCGGCAACGAAACCGCACTCGATGCCGGTGCGGTCCAGCGCAGCGTGGACGAGATGACGGCAGAGGGTCTGCGCGTCCTGGCATTTGGGTTCCGCCGCCTGCCCGACGCCCAGGCCAAAATCACCCACGACCTCGTGGCCGGCGATCTGACGCTGCTTGGCCTGCAGGGCATGATCGACCCGCCGCGGCCGGAGGCCGTTCGCGCGGTCGGTCAATGTCAGGGCGCCGGCATCGAAGTAAAAATGATCACAGGCGACCACAAGGGGACGGCGGCGGCCATCGCCCGGCAGCTTGGACTGCGCGACGACCGGGACGGCAAAAATCCGGCCGTGGCCGTGACCGGACAGGAACTGGAACAAATTTCCGATGATAAGCTGCCCGAAACAGCGGAACGATCGGCTGTGTTTGCACGCGTTGCACCCGAACAGAAGCTACGGCTGGTGCGCGCCCTCCAGAAGCGAGGAAACATCGTCGCCATGACCGGAGACGGCGTGAATGACGCCCCGGCGCTGAAGCAGGCCGACATCGGCATAGCCATGGGCATCACCGGCACGGACGTAGCCAAAGGCGCAGCCGACATGATTCTTACCGATGACAACTTCGCATCCATCGAGGCCGCGGTGGAGGAAGGACGCAACGTCTTCGACAACCTGACCAAGTTCATCACCTGGACGTTGCCGACCAACGGCGGTGAAGGCCTGATCATCCTGGCATCCATCATTTCAGGAACGGCTCTGCCGATTCTGCCGGTGCAGCTCCTCTGGGTCAACATGAGCACGGCCCTCCTTTTAGGCCTGACTCTTGTGTTCGAACCCAAGGAGGCCGGCATCATGGCCCGGCCGCCGCGCGAACCGGGGCAACCGATCCTGACGCGGTTGCTGATCCTGCGGGTCGTACTGGTTTCGTTATTTATGGTGGCGGGCGGTTTTGCGCTGTTCCTGTGGGAGAAGAGCCAGGGCATAGCGCTGGCGGAAGCCCGCACCGTGGTGGTTAACGTCATTGTGGTGGTGGAACTGTTCTATCTGCTAAACTGCCGCTCGCTCACCCGTTCATTCTTTTCGCTGAAGCCGACAAAGAACCTGTGGATGGCAGGCGGCGTGGCGACGATGCTGGCAGCCCAACTCCTCTTTACCTATGCGCCCTTCATGAACAGGCTTTTTCACAGCGCACCCATCAGCGGGCCGGCCTGGCTGAAAATCCTCGGGGTGGGCCTGATCGTCTTTGCAGCCGTGGAATTCAAAAAACGGCTGGAAAACAAGGGTCTTCATTCTTGACAAAACCACGACAACGTGATTTAAACCACGCCGGACGGAATCTTACGACCACTGAAAGACCGCGCATGGCTCGACCCTTACTGAGAGAACTGTTGGTGGTTATTCCCCACAGCGGCATTGTGATACCTGCTGAAATCCCCTTGGAGAGTTTGTCCGCACGGTTCCCCGAAATGGTCCGGAATGTGGACTGGTACACCAACTGGCTGTATGACTTCCGCGATTTTCTGGATAACCGCCAGATCGTCTTTCCTTACTGCAGCCTCATCCTTGAAGCCAACCGGCATCCCGGCATTCTGGACGACAGCGTCCCCCTGAAAGATGTCCGCGCCGAAGACGTCTATAAAACCCAAATGGAACCGGATGAGGAACTGCGCAAAATGCTCTCCCGAAAATACCTGACCGCCTTTCACGCGTCCATTTCGGATGCCATCGAATCAGGCGCGGAATTTTTGTTGGACGGACACTCCACGGTAACCGCCCGGGGAGTTGCCGACAACCAGATTGATCTGATGAATTTTCAGCATTCCCATCTGGACCCCAAACCGAGGCATTTTTCTCCGGATGTCTATATTGAAACGTATGCAACCGAACTTCGCAAACGACTTCCGGAAGTTCGCGTGACCGTAAACAGTTCCGAATACCACACCGTTTACGGCCATGTGTGCACCGAACACTCCGTCAACGCTTTGGAACGGATCGACCGGCAGGCGCCGGCAATCATACAGGAAACCAACGAGCGTCTGTACAAGAACCCGGACCGCACGCCGAACGTAAAAGCCATCAACAGGCTGCGCCGTGCTTTTGCGGAGGCCATTCTGGCTTCCTATCGCCTGGTGCGGGGGATCGGATCCCATGGGTAAAACCATCGACTTGCATATCGGCAGGCAGACTTTTGATTTCGATTGCGGCGCCACGGCACTGCAAATCGTTATGGCGTATTACGGGACAGATGTTCGCAAGGATGTCCTGATCCGGGATCTGGGAACCGGAAAGGATGGAACCCGCGTGGACAAAATGATCGCTGTTGCCGGTTCCAAGGGCTTTCGCATAGAGGCAAAGCAGTTCTGGTCCCTGCGGGAATTGAAAAGTCACCTTGATCGGGGGCATCCGGTAATCGTACTGCTGCAGGCCTGGGCGGACAAATACATGACCTTGCATGACTGGCGCAACGACAACGACGACGGGCATTACGCGGTATTAATCGGATATGATAAAGGCGTTCTCCTTTTTGAAGATCCGGCGTCATTCCGCAGGACATGGCTCAGGGAATATGAGTTCCGGGCTCGCTGGCATGATCTGGATCAAACCCGAAACAAAAAGTACGCACGATTTGGCATGGTTTTATTGGGAAAAGAGCCGGTGAAACGGACAGCGGTGCATATGGATTGAGCGACTGCCGATGATTATGATGTTTTTTTTTCGAATGATCCATTCTAAATGAACATTATCCCGATAACGGAATTCATCAGGCACTCTCGCTGCATCCTCGCGGAAGGCGCCGTCATCGAACGCCTGCGGCGCAGCAGCGGCTTTGCGCTCGATCCCCACATCGTCAATTCGGCTTTTATCTATGAGGAGGGCCGGCGAAAGGCCATTGAAAGCATTTACCGCCAGTATCTGGATATCGGCTATCAGTATGGGCTGCCGCTCATGCTTTCCACCCCCACCTGGCGGGCCAGCCGGGAGCGGATTACGGATGCCGGATTTGCGGGACGAGACGTAAACGCCGACAATTTCCGGTTCCTGGATGCCCTGCGCCGCCAATATGGGACATATGCCCAAAATGTCGTTATTGCCGGACTGCTGAGTTGCCGAGGCGATGCCTACAAACCGAATGAAGCCCTGGGGATCTCTGAAGCAAAAGAATTTCATTCCTGGCAGGCCGCAAAGCTGATGCAGGCCGGAGTCGATTTCCTTTTGGCCGCCACACTGCCGGCCTTGAGTGAAGCAACCGGACTTGCAGCTGCCCTGGCTGCCAGCGGCAAACCCTATCTCGTCAGTTTTATTGCGCGTCCTGAAGGCACGCTTCTTGACGGAACGCCTCTGAAAGATGCCATTGATGCCATCGACAATGCCGTCCGTCCGGAACCTCTGGCTTATCTGATCAATTGCACGCATGCTTCCATATTCAAGGCCGCCCTGTTGCATGATTCCAATTCCTCCCCTGTCGTTCGACGGCGGATTATCGGCCTGCTGGCTAATACTGCGGCTCTCAATCCGGAAGAATTGGACAACAGCGCCGCCCTGGTGGAAGAAGCGCCTGAAACTTTCGGGGAAACGCTTACCGGTCTGTATAAAAAACTGGGTTTAAAGGTTTTGGGGGGCTGTTGCGGGACCGACGACCGCCATATCCATTCTCTGGCGAAAAGGCTGGCAGCAGTCAGTCAACCTGAACAAGGGCATGATCATATCCCAGGGGATCCCGGGCTACAATAGATGGCAACCGTAGAAGTTCACCATCAAGAGATTAACAAAAATCTTAAACATTGGCGGCGAAAGCCTGTTTTAAGGGAGATATACCGAGGTTTTCATCGGATTATAGCCTTTCATCTCTCAAATCACCCTTTACATTCCATCGTCGAGTTGGGATCCGGGGTAGCCGACATCAGAGATGTCATTCCCGGCTGTCTTCGGACAGACCTCTTTCCGAACCCTTGGATCGATCGTGTGGAAAATGCTTACGATCTATCTTTCGCCGACGAGAGTATATCCGATCTGATACTGTTTGATGTGTTTCATCATCTGCGCTATCCGGGTGCGGCGTTGCAGGAATTCCAGCGGGTGCTGCCGATTGGCGGCAGGGTCCTGGTATTCGAACCCTATATCAGCCTTTTCGGTCTGGTTGTGTACGGCCTCCTGCATGAAGAACCCCTGGGATTGAAAGCGCCGATTCCCTGGGAGGCGCCCCCGCACTGGAATCCCGCAGATCTCGACTACTACGCCGCGCAGGCAAATGCGACCAGAATCTTCGTCCGACGGGTAATCGACATCCAACCGCCGGGCTGGAACCTGATCACGGTTAAGCGGCTGTGCTCGTTTTCATATGTGTTTTCAGGAGGGTACTCCCGTCCGCAACTGTATCCCTTTTGGGCGCTGCGGGCAATCCAAAGTCTGGACAAGATGTTCAGCGGCCTTCCGCAAGTATTCGGTACGAGATTGCTTACTGTTCTGGAAAAGGCTTAATAAGTCATATGCAACCTATGCCGATATCAGCAACGATTGCAACGGATTGAATCTGGAAGAAGTCTGTGAGAGAATGGTTAACGCTTTTAATCAACCCCAATCAAAAGGAGGTCCTTTATGCCGGAATTCTGCAACCCGTTTACCGTAGTGAAAAACGACCGCAAGCTGACAAAAGACGAACTGGTTCGCGCCATCCGCTTCATGATTGCAGCGGAGTACGAGGCCATTCAACTCTATCAGCAGACCGCCGAAAGCACGAACAATAAACTGGCGCAGGAAGTTCTGATGGATATCGCCGACGAGGAAAAGGAACATGCCGGTGAGTTTCTGCGTCTGTTGCGCGAACTGGATCCCCGGGAAGAAAAATTCTATCAGGAAGGCTTCGAGGAAGTTGAAGAAATCATTCAAAAGCTGAAAAAATAGGATCGGTGCGCCGCATCAATGTACGCTCTGATAATATTTACGATCACCTATATCGGCGTCGCCCTGGGGAGGATACCGGGCCTGGTCATCGATCGGGTCGGCATCGCCCTGCTGGGGGCGATCGCAATGGTGGTGTTTGGAGTCGTTACACCGGAAGACGCGGTTGCCTCCATCGACTTGCCGACGATCCTGCTGCTGTACTCGCTGATGGTGGTATCTGCCCAGCTTCGACTCGGCGGCTTTTATACCTGGTCGGCATCCCGGATCATGTTCCTGCTGTGTCGCCCGCGGCTGTTCCTGTTGTCGAGCATGATCGTTAGCGCCCTCTTATCCTCTGTCCTGGCAAATGATATCGTCTGTTTTGCCTTCACACCGGTACTGGCGATATCGGTGTTGCATGCCCGATTGAACCCGCTGCCGTTTCTGATCGGCCTGGCTGTTTCCAGCAACATCGGTTCCGCCGCCACCATCATCGGCAACCCCCAGAACATGCTTATCGGGCAGGTGGGCAAACTCGGTTTTGCCGAATTCATTTTGTGGTGCGGTCCGCCGGCAGGAGTCGCCCTGCTGTGCAGCTATCTGGTTCTGCTGCTGCTATATCGCAATCAATTTCAACGTCCGGATGACATTCAGCTGGTAGACTCCCCTGAAAAAGCGCCGGCCTTTAACCGCTGGCAGACCGTTAAAGGGATCGGGGCCACCGGCGTCCTGATCGTTCTTTTTTTTACGCCAGCACCGAGGGAGATTTCGGCGATGGTTATCGCCGGGTTCCTGCTGTGCAGCCGCAGGATGAAAACCAGAGATATCCTCGGCTTGGTGGACTGGCACCTGATAACCCTTTTTTGCGCATTATTTATCGTGATCCATGCCGTTTCGCTGGGCAACTATCCCCGGTTGGCGCTAACCTATTTGGCCGACAGAGGCATTGATCTGCACAACCTCATAATGTTGTCGGGAATATCGACCGTGTTGAGCAATGCCTTCAGCAATGTTCCCGCAGCCATGCTGCTGGTCCGGTTTCTGGATGCCGCCAACCCGGCAGAGTGGTTTACCCTTGCGGTTTCCAGCACGTTTGCCGGAAACCTGATCGTCATAGGAAGTATTGCCAATCTGATCGTCATCGAGCAGGCTGCCAACCAAGGAATTAAAATCACATTCCGGGAGCATGCCACGGCGGGTGTTCCGGTGACGCTGGTGTCCTTGATCGTGTTGATTATATGGATTTTGATTTAATTACATATTTATCGTAAGGAAACAGGAGATGATTTTCTGGCGATTGTCCGGTTTAAAAAAAAGTGCACCAGCCCAGGCCCATAATATGCCGGGAAAGGGACGGTTCCGAAAAAGAGGTCTGCCATGACACTGGTTTCATTCGACGGGAAAACACCGGTTATTCACGCGAGCGCCTGGATCGCCGAAGATGCCGTCCTTATCGGCGACGTTCAAATCGGCAGCAACTCCAGCATCTGGTTCAAAACCGTCCTGCGGGGAGATATCAATCCCGTTCGCATCGGGAGTTATGTCAATATCCAGGATAATGCCGTTGTCCATGTCGGGCACGACGCTGCGCACGCCACGAACATTGGCGACTATGTTTCCGTCGGACATCATGCGACCCTGCATGGATGTACCATTAAAACGGAAATCATGATCGGGATCGGCGCCATTATCCTCAACGGCGCAACGGTTGAATCCAGGTCCATCGTCGCTGCCGGCGCCCTGGTCCGCACCGGTCAAACCGTTCCGCCGGGAGTCCTTTTTGCCGGAGTACCGGGAAAGGTGATCCGGCCGCTTTCGGATGATGAAAAGTCGGGGCTGCACACCCATCCCGAAGGCTATTGGGCCCTCGCCCAAAAATACCGTGATGATAAAACATTCTAAGACAATGAAGAAAATCGCTTTTACACAGAACCGTTTTCCGAGCCGCCTCTCTGTCTGTCTCCTTTTGATTATCGTTTTGCTCTTTTTTACTGAGATAAAAGAGCCACGGTCAGAATCCGGTCTTCCTGCCGCTGCGATTGTCGAAAAGACCGCCGATCTCGGCATTATAGAACCTGAGCCGGCTATTTTAGGCCGCGACGGCGGTTACAGCGTCCGCTTTCAAAGTCATTCAATCTGGATCTACGGAGATACGCTCATCAGGCAAAGCGACCATTCCGACCCTCTCCTCTTGAGCAGTTCCTGCTCCCGGACGATGGACCGGGATGCCGGCGACGGGCTGACCGGATTTAAACCCTGCCGGGATACGAATGGGGCGCCTGGGGAACTGTTTCCGTTGACGGCCGAAGAGCTTGCGTTTAACCGCGAGCATCAGAGACTTGACTGTCCAAGTGAACCTTGCGGCTCGCGCTGGGCGCTCTGGCCGGGGGCGGCCGTAAGCGACAGCGCCGCCAATCGCCTCCTGCTGTTTTTTAAAAAGGTACTGGTCAAACCGGAAATTTTAAATTTTGAAACCAAGGGCCACGCCATGGCCGTCTGGCGCAAACCGGACGAACCGCTTGAACGGATCCAAAACTATCCGGAGAGTAAATGGCCGGGACTTATGTTCGGCGAAAGCGAACCGGCTTTCGGAAGCGCCGCCATCGTGGTGCATTCGATGGTATACGTTTTCGGCTGCAACCTGGACGGATTTTCAAAGCCCTGCCGCCTGGCCCGGGTTCCGCTCGCAGATATAACGGACCGCCGTGCCTGGGAATTTTACGGAACATCGCAAAAGTGGCAAAAAGATATCGGCAACTGTCAGGTGGTCCTAAACGGCAATGATATGATGTCGGTTTCTTACAATCATTACCTGGGACGATATCTGACGGTATACAGCCAGCCCATGAGCACAGGCGTAATGTTGCGGACTGCTGAAAATATTGAAGGGCCCTGGTCGCAACCGCTGAAAGCCTTTGATGCCAAAGCGCCGGAAAACACTATCGGCTGGATTTATGACGCCATGGAACATCCCGAATATGCAGAGAAAAACGGCAAGGCAATCTATATCAGCTATTCCCGGCAGACCGGTCCTTTAACGTTTGAAATGCGGCTCGTCCGGATCACGTTGAAGCGCGCCTGACCTCCGGCGAGATCAGGGATGCCGGCAAGGAGGTTTCAGTGGATACCGTCATACTGGAATGCGGTGCTGGATCTTTTCACCCTCCCCGTTCCGACTGTCTGTGCGATTTCAGGCCATGCCATCGCCGGCGGAACGATCCTGGCGCTGACCTGCGACTATCGTTTCAGCGCCCTGGAAAATAAACTGATGGGTTTAAATGAAATCAAACTCGGAGTTCCGGTGCCCCATCTGGCTGATCTGATGCTGCGGTTCGTTGTTGCTGAAAGGGCTGCTACCGATATGGTTTATCGAGGTGAATTCTTAACGGCCGCCGCCGGCAGGGCGATCGGCCTGGTGGACAAGATTTGTTCCCCGGATACGCTGGAAAAATATTCCCTTGAAAAAGTTCTGGAACTGGCCGCTCTGCCCGCCGCCGCATTTGCCGTTATCAAGGACTCCCGGATCGCTGAAGCCCGTCTGCAATTTGAAAAAAACCATTCATGACAAGGAAAGCCCGGAACCATGATCCGTCCCGTTGCCCATTTGCTGCTACATGTTGTCGTACCCGGTGCCGCCGCCCGCTGGTTCTTTTCGGAAAGGTGGAAAAAAGCCTGGCTCATTATGATGCTGACCATGCTGGTGGACCTGGACCATCTTCTGGCCGACCCGATTTATGACCCCGGCCGCTGTGGAATCGACTTTCACCCTCTGCATACCTATGCGGCCCTAATGATTTACACGGTTTTAGGTGCAATCCCCAAAACCCGGCTGGTCGGCTTGGGGCTGCTGATTCACATGGCATTGGACGGCCTGGATTGTGTCTGGATGAAATTTTTAGTATAATCGTTAAGTTGAAAAGATCATGGACGCCAAGACCCCTGAATTCAATACCATTATCATCAATGAAGCCCAGCTGATCCTGGCTGAAAAGCGAACGTCTCTGGCCGCTATCCGTACCGGCATCGCCGTTATTGCGCTGCCGCTGTCGCTGGTCGGCCTGCTGATCGCCACCTCCAGATTCTATGACACCCTTCATGTCATGTACCTGCTGATTCCACTTACGGCTTTAAATGTCGTTCTGGTGTTTCTGGGTGCTTACCTCATTATCCGGGCGCTGATCCGCATTCACCACTACGACCGCATGATAAAGGAAATCAAACGCAAGCACAGCGCCGTCGCCGAATTTATCGATTAGCCCTAACCGGAAACAAACAGAACCTGCAGCCAACGGGTGCTGGTTCATAATCAAGGAGTTTATCGCCTCTTGACGTTTTTCAGCGCATACTGCTCACCGGCCGGGAGTACCCGGCATGTGGCCGAAATCATCGAACAGGAACTCGGGAAATTCGGTTGCGACGCTTGTACTCTGGATCTGGGAAAATCCCGCAACTGGACGCCCTTTCTCGAAAAAATCAAAACCGCGGCCGGTGGCGGCATCTGCCTTTTTATCGGGTCCCCGGTGTATGTTTTTCATGCCGTACCCCCGATCCTTCAGTTTATCGAGTCGCTTCCGTCCGTCCCGGCCGGTGCTGCCGTTCCTTTTGTGACATGGGGATTCATCAGCAGCGGGATCGCCCTCCGGGAAATGGGGGAAATGCTGCTTAAAAAGGGGTTTAACCTCGCTGGCGCCGCCAAGGTATTGAGTGTTCATTCACGGTTGTGGCAATCCCGGCACCCTATCGGAGAGGGGCATCCGGACAAGGAAGATGACGCCGCCGTCCGGAAACTCCTCCGGACGGTTGTATACAACCTGAAGGCCGGACAAACCCGATTTTTGGCGCTGCCGGAACTGGACTATCAGCCCGATAGACACAGGCAGATGATGATGCAGACCTCGGTCAAATCCGACCCGCGCAAAATTCCTCCCCGAAAGGTTCTGAAAGACAAATGCACCCGCTGCTCCGTCTGCCGGGCGGGATGTCCGGCCGATGCAATTGCACTGACGCCCTATCCCGTTTTCGGTGAATCCTGTTTCGGTTGTTTCAACTGTGTCAGGCTTTGTCCGGAAAAGGCCATCGAAACCGACCTTTCCGGCAGAAAAGCCGGCTTGTTAAAGCTGATGGAAACCTATAAGGAAGCCCCTGTATCACAGGTTTTTTTGCCCGGCGGTGCGGCCATACTTTAAATGCCGTGCATATGTTCCGATCGAAACAGCTTTATATTCGACTTTGACGGATATTATTCTGCCGTTTCATCGGTAGCTTCAAATGTCCGGACAAAATCGTAATCTTCAGAATTAAAACCCAAAACACTTGCCAAGGCCGGGCAAACCGTTTTAGACTCACACTGTTGAACAGTTAAATTTGGACTGCTCCCATTTCATAAATGATAAGGTTTAGAAGGTTATGAATGTCTCGGTCATACTGGCCCATCCCCGCCGAAAGAGTTTTAATCATGCCATTGCCCGATGCACCGTCGCCGAACTGACCCGCTGCGGGCACAGGATCCATTTCCACGATCTGTATGCAGAAAAATTCGATCCGATCCTCCCCCTTCAGGAACTCCAAGCCGGGGCCGAACTTACACCGGTAATTGGTTCCCACTGCCGTGAAATCCTTACGGCAGACGGCATCGTGATAGTCCATCCCAACTGGTGGGGCCAGCCGCCGGCGATCTTAAAAGGCTGGGTGGATCGGATCATGCGGCCGGACATCGCCTATCAATTTCTGGAAGACGACGGCGGCGAGGGGGTCCCGCTCGGTCTGCTCAAGGCCGGCGTTGCGGTTATTTTCAATACATCCAACACCCCTCACAAAAGGGAAGTGGAAACATTCGGGGATCCCCTTGAAACATTATGGAAAAACTGCATTTTCGGTCTCTGCGGAATAAAAAATTTCCATCGCCGCAACTTCACGGTCATGATCACCAGCACCCTTTCCCAGAGAGCGCGATGGCTGGATGAAGTTGCGGAAACCGTCAACACGTATTTCCCGAAGGATGAATCGTGACCGTTGGATTTACAGATATCCGGCTGGCCGCCGATCAGTTGTCCGGCCATGTCGTCCATACCCCCTGTGGACATTCGCAAACACTTTCCCGGATAACCGGAGCGGATGTCATCCTGAAGTTTGAAAACCATCAGTTTACTGCTTCCTTCAAAGAGCGCGGCGCCCTGGTCTGTCTGCTGTCCCTGTCTGCTGAACAGCGCCGGATTGGTGTGATTGCGATGTCGGCCGGCAATCACGCCCAGGGTGTTGCCTACCACGCCCAGCGACTGGGCATCCCGGCCACGATTGTGATGCCCCGTTTTACGCCCAGCGTCAAGGTCTCCCGCACCCGGGCCTTTGACGCCGAAGTCATTCTTTATGGGGACTCTTTGGCGGATGCCCGCTCGCATACGCTGGAACTGGCTAAAGAGCAGGGCTTAAAACTGATTCATCCCTACGACGATGAAAAGGTCATCGCCGGCCAGGGGACGATTGCACTGGAAATGCTCAAAGATTTTCCGGACATCGAACAAATCGTGGTTCCGGTGGGAGGCGGCGGCTTAATTGCCGGCAATGCCGTTGCCGCTAAAGCGTTAAAACCCGAAATTGAAATTATCGGAGTGCAGACCTCCCGCTATCCCTCCATGTTCCAGGCCCTCAGGGGGGAACCTATCCGTTGTGAAACAGCAACTTTTGCGGAAGGAATTGCGGTCACCCAGCCGGGCGTCCTCACACTCCCCATTGTCAGGAAGCTGGTGGATGAAATTCTGCTGGTGGAGGAAAGTGAAATCGAAGCAGCGGTGCTCCTCCTTCTGGAGGTCGAAAAAACCGTGGTTGAGGGCGCCGGCGCCGCCGGCCTGGCCGCTCTCCTTGGAAAATCCGAACGGTTCAAGCACCGCAAAGTCGGCCTGATTCTCTCGGGTGGAAACATCGATCTGTTCTCGCTGTCTTCCATTATTCAGCGCGGCCTGGTTCGTTCCGGACGGCTGGTACGAATGCGCGTCAGTGTGCCGGATGTACCCGGAGCGCTTTCCGAAATTACGCACCTTCTGGGAAAAACCAATGCCAATATAATTGAAATCCGGCATCAACGTGCCTTTACAAACCTTTCTCTTAGGAACGTCGAGGTGGAATTCGTATTGCAGACTCTGGGAAGCAGGCATATCAAGGAAATTATGAATGCTTTAACCCGGGCCGACTATAATGCGGTGTTGCCGGGGGTGGAATCTGTCGACTGCCCGGTACCCGAGCCTTAAAAGCAGCAGCAATGAAGGAGGAAATATGGCCGATTTAAAAGGAAAAACCATTATTATCACCGGGGCCAGCCGCGGGATCGGACGCGTCATGGCCTTAAAATTCGCCCGGGACGGCGCCAATCTCGTGGTTGCTGCAAAAACCGCCCAGCCGCACCCCAAATTAAAGGGCACCATTTTTGATGCCGCCGAAGAAATCGAGGCGGCCGGCGGCCGGGCACTCCCCTTTCAGGTGGACATCCGTTTTGAAGACCAGGTCGACGCTTTGGTGCAGGCCGCCCTTGATCGATTCGGCGGTATTGACGTCCTGGTGAATAATGCCGGCGCTATCAGCCTGAGCAATGTGGAAAAAACTTCCACGAACCGCTATGACCTGATGCAGGCAATCAATCCCAGGGGAGTGTTTGTCTGTTCGCGCGCGGTGTTGCCCTCTCTGAAAAAATCCGCCAACCCTCACATCCTCTCCCTTTCACCCCCGATCAATCTGGACCTGAAGTGGTTTAAGGGGCATGCACCTTACACCCTGTCCAAATACGGCATGACCATGCTCAGCCTGGGCATGTCGGAGGAATTCAACAGGTATGGAATCGCAGTAAACTGCCTGTGGCCGCGAACCATCATCGCCACCGCCGCCATAGAATTTGCAGTGGGCAGCCGGGATCTTTTCAAAAATTGCCGCAAACCGGAGATCATGGCCGACGCAGCCCATGCGGTCATCACAACGGACAAATGCGCCTTGACCGGGCAGTGTCTGATCGACGAAGACATCCTCAGGAAACAGGGTATTTCGGATTTCAGCCGCTATGCCGTCGAACCCGGCAACCAGGATGCCTTGATCCCCGATCTGTATTTGTAACAGGAAGCAGGTGTCCCATCATGTGGTTATATGATTTTGACGGCGTTCTTTTAAACTCCCTCGATGAAGTCGTCGTCAGCGCCTATAATGCCGTTACCGCAAGTACAGTTGCAACGATTGACGAAATACCCGCTGGCCTGGTCGATTTGTTCAAACGCAACCGTTTTCACTTCCAACCGGCCGGGGATGTCATTCCGCTGATGCAGTGGTCTCAGGATACGTATCTGGCTGAACCGGATAAGCTGCTGACACAAAGCGAATTTATCGCTATCATCAGCAAAACCACCGAACCGCTGATCCGTCGTACCGAACGCTTTTATGCCGCCCGCAACCGATTTGCCGAACGGGACGGCAGGCGCTGGCTATCCCTCAACCGGCCGTTTCAGCCCATCTGGAATGAACTGGTCGAACGCGGCGGCGACCGGGTGGTTATTTTGACCAATAAAAACCGTGAAGCGGTTATCCGGCAGTGTCGCCATTTCGGCCTGAATGTGCTAAAGAAAAATATTTTCGCCGGCGATGACGGCGCCACCAAAACGTCACATCTGAAAATGCTCTTCAAGCGTTTCAGTGACCGACCGCTGTGTTTTGTTGACGATTCTCTCAAAAATCTGCAGGAACTGAAAGGACATTTCAACAAACCACCCCAAAGCCTGTCGTTGTTTCTGGCGTCGTGGGGCTTCATCGGGCCGGAAGATATCGAAACGGCCCGGTCGTCCGGTTTTCCGGTCTTAAACCAGAACGATCTGATCGCACTCATCAGGAAAGAAACAGAATGACCGTGACGGAATCGCGATGCCGGCCGGCCGATCGCGACAAATCCGCAATCGACATTGGAAACGAACGGATGCAGAAACCCATCACCCCGGTAGATGCAAAACCCATAAACGACCCCTACGCGGGCGCCGCCCGCTGCTATGGTGCGTGTCTCGATCCCATCATCATCCGCTGGAAGATAAAAGCCTTGAAGCTGCTACCGCCCCGAACCGGGATGGTCGTTCTGGATGCGGGCTGCGGTACCGGGGCCCAGTTAAAGTTATATCGGTCTTATGGATGCCGTGTTTTCGGCATCGAGATCTCGGCCGGCATGATCGCCGCCGCCCGCCAAAAACCGGAGGATTTATTAAACCTGTGCCGGGGGAATGCCGCCGTAATGCCCTATCGCGACAAAACCTTTGAATTGATACTGCTGTCCATGATGTTGCATGAAATCCCGCCGGATATGCGTTCAGCCGTCCTGGCGGAAACCGGACGGATCTTGCGGGACTCCGGTCGGATTCTGATTATCGATTATCATGCCGGCCGAACCACTTTGCCGGGGCAGATGGTTAAAGGCGTTATCACATTGATCGAAATGGCGGCCGGTCGAACGCACTTTAAAAATTATCGTCATTACATGGCGGCCGAAGGATTGCCGCCGCTGCTGACAAAGCATGGTTTGACCGTTGAGCGCCGGGATGTCGCCGCAAGCGGAAATATCGGTCTGTATCTCGTGCGGAAAGATTTAGGCGGAGATGCCTTTTCGAAATAAATCAGACCGGTTTCACGGCAGCTGTTTTCGGTATTTTTCTTCAAGGCGCCCGGCCATTTCTTCCAGCCTGTTGTTCCATTCTTTGCAGAATCGAGAATCCGGTCCGCCTTCTTCCGCCCGGCTGCCGTCAAAATAAAGTTTATAGAGTTCCAGCAGATCCGTCCCGGCCAAATCGCCTCCCTTGATGGGGTCAGCCTTTGCATAGGAAACGTTTGCAAAATTAAACCCCTCGTCCACATGATCCAAAAGAAAGTCGGTGAAAACAGCCTTTTCGGTCCAATCCCGGTACTTCGGAAAATCCGTCCGGACGATTTTTTCATTAAATTTTACCTTTTCGGCCCAGCGTCTGAGCACCTTCCAGGGTATCCGCTCATAGACTTCATTTATTTGCATGTGTTTTCTCCTGATAATTTTTTTACTATTCATAAGCATTAAAAAAGCAACAGGCAAATTCAAACCGGACGATTGATCGCATCGGTTCTTTATTGATACCCGCCGGTAAATGTGCTAAAAGTTGAAACGCCAATTATATTGACGAGTTATAATTTGAAAAGTTTTACGGCAATCATATGGGGCTTGCTGGATCAGGTTCAGTCTTTAGCGCTCTCAGCCTTTACCAAGGATCGCGGCAGTTTCTTTCATAACGCCGCTGCTGTCGGCCGTGTCGAAGTTTCGCGAACCGGAAGCCGGGTTATTACATTCCATGAAACAGGTTTGTGGACATCGCCTGATCGCCAAACGATCGACTTTCGAAATATCTATCAGTGGCGGTTATCGGACCGGGATGATACCATCAGACTGACGCATTTACGTTACGGCACTGACAACCCGGTCCATCTGGTCGATTTTACGCCCCTTCGGCCGGACACCCTGCAGTCCGTGCAGCCGCACATTTGCGGATCCGACCAATACAGCGCAGAACTTGGCACGGACGGCGGCGGCATTCTTTTATCCTGGAGAATCCGGGGGCCGTCAAAAAATGACGTCCTCAACTGCAGATATTCAACCGAAAAAAAAACACCGGGACATACATATGAAAATTAAAATCGTGACGACCGGCGGGACCATTGATAAAATATATTTTGATCGCAAAAACGAATTTCAGGTGGGCGCCCCTCAGATCGGCGAGGTGCTCACCGAGGCCAACATCACCCTGGACTATGAAGTGATCCAGCTGCTGCACAAAGACAGTCTCGATTTGACGGATGCCGACAGACGCCTGATATGCGAAACCATCCGGTCGGACCCCGGCCGCCTTTTTGTGGTCACCCATGGAACCGACACCATGTTGGCTACTGCAAAAGTGCTCAGGGAAATTAACGCTAAAGTCATCGTATTGACCGGGGCCATGCAGCCCGCTAAATTCCGGCAGACCGATGCCGTATTTAACATTGCAGCAGCCATAACGGCAGTGCAGCTTTTAAAACCGGGTGTTTATGTCGCCATGAACGGAAGGATTTTTGATCCGGTCAAAACAAGAAAAAACATTGCGCAAAACCGTTTTGAATCTGTCGAATAAACAGCGGAATAATTATGAACCGAATGAAATCTTACCCATTCAATTACATTATTTTATCGTTGATTTTAATCGGATATCTGTCGGGCGCGCCGGTCTTCGCCGAATTTTTCAAATATGTTGATAAAAACGGCGTCACTTATTACGTGGACGATCTCAGTAAAATCCCGCCGGAATATCAGGATGCACGGCAGTCCTATCAGGAAAAATATGATCATCTGCCCGAAAATGAAAGATCAATCCGCCTTGAGCAGGAGCACAGCGAAGAGGAGAGATTACGTGAAGAACAATATGCCCGTGATCAGGAAAACCTCCGTCTTGAAGAGTTGGAAAAAAATCGGATCGAACAACTTCCCGTTACTGCGGTCGAAAAAACGCTTCAGGACACAAAAATCATGATCAACGGGAATCACGTACTGGTTCCGGTTCTTCTCGGGTATGGCGGATTTGAAACCGAAGCCGTCTTATTACTGGATACCGGCGCCAGCATCGTTTCCCTGCACCAGGATATTGCCGACCGCTTAAAAATCGTTCCGTTCAAGACCGCCCGTGCCCAGGTTGCCGACGGCAAAACCGTCCCTTATAAACTTGCCGAATTGGATTTCATTATCGTAGGCCCCCATAAAATGGAAAATATTATGGTGGGCATTTATAAACATTCCGGCCTGCCGGTAGATCATAACGGACTCCTCGGAATGAATTTTTTAAAGGATCTGGACTACACAATTGATTTCAGCAGCAAGATCATCAGATGGAAACCCTGACGGAGACGGCATGAGTACTGTCGATCAGAAGCATCAAATCATTTTGGAATATGAAAAAATGTTTGCCGACCACTTGGCGCTCAAGGTGTTGGAAAAGCCCAAATTGAGTGTCTGGATGATCCTGATTCCCATCATTTTTGTCCATTACTTTCATCGCATCCAAAAATTCAACAGCGGCCGTAATGCTTTTGCCGAAAAATATATGATCGCCCGAAAACGGGCGCTGGATGAGGCTTTTGAGGTCATTCAAACCCATAAAACCCCGGATATCAAAGGGTTGGCGGGGTTGTCGAAATTACCGGAAGACGTTCACGAGCCCAATCAGAAAATGTTTGAACTGCTCGTAACCCACTACACGGATCTGATGCGATCTGAAGGAGACACGATCGAATCACTGGTCCAATCAACTTACAGGACCCGTACCAACTACCTGCTGTTCGTCAATCATTTGAATCGGATTGAAAGAGAGCTGAACGCTGCTTTAAAACCCCACCTGACAGACTCGGTGGAAGGGGTCGATGAAATTGTCGTCCGGATGGAAATCTTCAGTGAAAAGCTTCGCCGTATTCATGCCGAGACCGTTTTCCCCTGACCAAGCCTTTATATCGTTCCTGGGAGCATTGTTTCTGTTTTACCAGTGGGGTTGGTTGCCGATGCGCTTGCCCATTACCTCAAGGGTATCCGTTACAACCACAAAGGCCTGGGGATCGGCCCTGCGGATGATTTCCTTAAATCTTGTAAGTTCGGTTAAAGTAACTACCGAATAAAGAATGTGTAATTCCTGCCCGGTGTATCCTCCCTGGCCCCGTACGACAGTTACCCCCCGCTGCAACCTTTCCATAATTTCCCTGGAAATTTCCTTCCAGCGGGTAGAAATAATCATTACGGACTTACGCTGACTGAGCCCGCTGATTACGAAATTCATAAAATGAGAAGAAACATATAAGTATATCAAGGTGTACAGGATCATTTCCAGCGGTATGCGCAGAGACGCCGAAAACAATAAAAGCCCGTTGAAGAACAACACCGTATTCCCGGGACGAACTGAAAAGCGTTTAAATAAAATGACCGACAATATATCAAGCCCCCCCGCCGAACCCAGCGAGCGTAAAATAATACCGGAACCGACACCAATGACAATTCCTGCCGTTAAAGCGCTGAGGATCATGTCGTTGATCGGAAAAACCGGAAAGGGCCAGAACATCACCCCTGAAAAAATAAACACGCCGATCAGGCTGTATATGAGGAAACGGCGTCCGACAAACATCCAGCCGAATACAAACAACGGAATATTCAATAAGAAATAAATCAAACCGACCGGCAATGCCGGTAGAAAATAATGCAACAACAGCGCCAGACCGGTTGCCCCGCCCGCCAGAAACTGCTTCGGTATCAGAACCCCTTTGATGGCGGCAGCGCAAAGTACGCTTCCTGCAAAAATAAGCAGAATGTTCCAGCTTATTTTCAGGACCGATCGATCGCTTTTATCGTCCAGCATGATAATTCCAATATTTGTATTAGGTTAGCTTTTTGAAAAAAATAATGAAATGGGAGCCTGAACGCCGACGAGAATTCCAACTATGAATATAATCAGCCTCAAAATAGTCTTTATTCAGCATCATATCTTCCCGCCGAATTATCGGTTAACAACCCAGACCCTCTGCCCTGATTCTTTTCATGCTATCATAAACTACGCCGTCTATTCAAATGCTATTTCCAAATCATGACCCGTATCCGGAATGCATGGGGCTTTGAATCAGCTTGTGAAACTCTGCCAAACCGGTTATATTGTCCTTCCGTAAGCGTTAGATGGGTAATATCCGATCCAGAGGGGATTCGCATTGCTGGAATTTAATTCACTTATTGAAATTCCATTAGTTCTGATCTGGCCTAAGAACCAGGTTTTCTATGAGGAAATAAAGTATGGCACTCGTTGTTAATGAAATATTTTACAGCATTCAGGGGGAATCCTTACACGCGGGTCTTCCCTGCATTTTTTTACGCCTGACCGGCTGCAATCTGAGGTGCACCTACTGCGACACCCGCTATGCCTATAAAGAGGGCAGGACAATGGAAATCCCTGAAATCCTGGGCTGCCTTGCCGATTATCGCTGCCAGCTCGTTGAAATTAGCGGCGGGGAACCACTTTACCAGACAGACACGCCTCGTCTGATCCGGGCACTCATCGCAAAAAGGTACACCGTATTGCTGGAAACAAACGGAACTTATGATATCAGTCAACTGGATCACGGCTGCATCAAAATAATCGACGTGAAATGCCCGGGCAGCGGTGAAAGCCTGAAAAACGAACCGGGCAACTTAAATCATCTCGGCCGAAACGACCAGGTTAAGTTAGTGATCGGAGATCGTAAAGATTATATCTACGCCCGGAATATAGCCGAACAAATCCCGGAAGAATTTCCCCCGGATCATATTCTCTTTTCGCCCGTTCACGGGAAGTTGTCCGCTCAAATCCTGGCGAAATGGATCCTGCGGGACCATCTGAGTGTCCGCCTCCATCTCCAGCTTCACAAGTTTATCTGGCCGGATACCGATCGCGGGGTATAGCTGATTGTCTCAAATTTTATGGGCGCCATACTTGATGGTCTTGTAAAAAGTCGAAAATACGCCTTTAGCGTCATTCCCGCGAAGGCGGGAATCCAGTGATTTCAGATGGTTCTGGATGCCTGCTTTCGCAGGCATGACGGGTTTTGGGACTTTTTACGAATATGTCATAACTTAGTGAGAATAATAAAAGCGGCAGCGACAGCCGCGTTTTGGACCGGGCAACGGATGCTTTTAAAATAAAGGTATCGTATATGAACGCTAAAAAAAAAGCGGTGGTTCTCTCCAGCGGCGGTCTGGATTCCACTACTGCCATGGCAATGGCAAAATCGGAAGGGTTTGAAATCTACAGTTTAAGCTTCGACTACGGTCAGCGGCATCGTTTTGAATTAAAAGCGGCCGCAAGCGTTGCGAAAGCACTCGTTGTTCATGCCCACCGGGTTGTAATGATCGATTTAAGAAAAATCGGAGGTTCCGCCCTGACGGACCGGATCGAAGTCCCGAAATCCCGAAAAACCAGGGATATGCAAAGCAAAATCCCGGTTACGTATGTGCCGGCCCGAAATACGATTTTTTTGTCTTATGCCCTGGCCTGGGCTGAAGTTGTCGGCGCTTCAGACATTATTATCGGTGTTAATTCCGTCGACTACAGCGGTTATCCGGACTGCCGGCCGGAATATATCGAGGCATTTGAACGCCTTGCAAACCTTGCACTTAAAGCGTCGGTCGAAAACGGGCGTCACATGAAAATCCGGGCGCCGCTTCTCTATTTGAGCAAATCCCAGATTATCAGAAAAGGAATTAAACTGGGGGTCGACTACGCCCTCACCCACAGCTGTTACGACCCCTCTCCAAGAGGGGTCTCCTGCGGGCAATGTGACAGTTGCATCCTCCGTTTAATGGGTTTTCACGAGGCTGGACTTCAGGATCCGATCAGATACCGCAAGCAACCGCATTAGATATTACTTTAATTATGCGAAAAGGGTATTAATCCCTTGGATGACATTCAACACATCCGGTCGGTCCGGTTTTTTGCAGGGTCAGATTCGCATCACTCAAGCGCGGACGCTTCTCCTTTTCGGTATTTTGTCGCTTGATTTCCTGATGGCACTCGATGCATTGCTGGTGAAAGGCATTTTTAAAATATTTAATATCTGCAACTGAAGCCGAACTTTCCTTTTTAAGCGCTTTCGTCAGATCGTGGCATTCTGATGTCGTGCAGGATTGCAGGTTGGCATCCAGATTCCAGGTATGATGACACGCCTGGCAATTGTATATAAAATGTCTGGAATGAGGAAATGCAACTGGATTTTTGGTCGCATCAGCGCCTTCAGGAGGCTTCAGTTCGATGATTCCGATGGGAACATTCAGAAATCCTTCCGGTTCCTTGGCATCCTGAGCCGTCGCAATCAGCGTCATTACACAACAGAAAACCCCGACAAACAATCCCATGATCACCCTGCGCATTGTAAACATCCTCATCCCCCTTTGTAAAATCAAAAAAATTTGGAAATTCCTATAATACGTCCTTTTAAAAATTTCAATGATTATTATGCTGAAACCGCACGGTATGATCCGTATCGAAAAAAACGGAGACAGGTCCGATGAAACGGGTTCAGCGGTCGGCAGCGAAATTGACGAACTTCTCCAGAACAGGATATGGGTGGGCGCCCACCAGGGACTGATCACCAATGAAAAAAGTCGGCACCGCCGTAACCCCCAGCGTTTTCGACCGGTCCCAATCCCGATCCACGGCGAGTTTAAATTCTCTGTTTTCAAGTACTTTTTGGGCTTTTAGGGAGGACAGACCGATTCCCTTCGCCAGATCCAGCAGGGTGGGAATTTCGCCGATGTTGCGCCCGTCCGCAAAATAGGCGTGAAAAACAGCATGATGGTACTCCTCCCCCTTGCCGTTTGCTTCAGCCCATTTCCCCAGTTCCTGGGCCAGGCGGCTGTTATAGGTTTTTACCCGATCGCCCAGAGACAGGCCCTCTTCCGTGGCTACCTGTTTGAGATGGAGCATCATCTGATCGATATCGACGGACCGGCCGGCAAAAAGATCCGCCAGCAGCAACCCCTCTGCCGGGGTTTCCGGATGGAGCGGAAATGCCCTCCAGCGGACATCGATGTGAAATGATTTTTTTAATTTTTCAATACGCCCGGTAATGAAATAACACCACGGTCAGACATAATCCGAAAAGATTTCCAAAATAATTTTTTCATTCACGCTGTTCGATCTCCTGCTGTTTGCCAAGATGCAGCCGGTGCGATATACAAGCCGGTATTTCATCTTCATGATGCGTTACATACAAAATGCCGGTGTGCGTCTCCCGTCCGATGTAATCAATCAATTCCAGGACCATCCGGCGATTGGCGGCATCCAGTCCCTGGCAGGGCTCATCCAGAATCAGGATGTCCGGGGATTTCACCATTGCACGAGCGATCAAAACCATGCGGCGCTCACCATAAGACAGCCTGTCGAATCGAAGCTCGGCTTTATCCGGAATTTCCATTATTTCAAGCCAGCGCCGCGCCGCGGCATACTGCTGCAGGGTCGCATTGCGGTAAAGTCCGATGGAATCGAAAAATCCGGACAGAACCACATCATACACCTGAATCCGCTTGCGATAATGAATCTGGAGTCCGGATGAAACCATTCCGATTTTTCTTTTAATATCCCAGACGGTTTCGCCCGAGCCTTTGCGGTTGCCGAATAAATAGATTTCGTTCGAATAGGACTGCAGGTTGTCGCCCACAATCAAATTCAACAGCGTTGACTTGCCGGAACCATTAGGTCCAAGAATCGCCCAGTTTTCCCCTGTACGCATGGTCCAGTCCAAGCGGTCCAATACCAGCAGATTGCCATACCGGACGGTAGCCTGCTTCATCCGTATCAGTGCCTTGTCCGGGGCTGCCGGGGAATTCCCCCTTTCAGTGAAACTGAAACGAACCGGCTGCTTCCGATCAAACAATCGCTCCATCTGCCTATCGGTCAAGACCTGCTCCCGGGGACCTTTTAAAAACACCCTGCCGTTTTTGACGCAAAGCACCCGGGATATATTGGGTACGATTTCTTCAAAACGATGGGTGACCAGAACCAACTGCATATCAGTATTCATCAATCCGTTGATAATATCGGCAAACTGCGCTTTGGCCTCTGAATCAAGTCCATCGAAGGGTTCATCCAGAATGAGCAGTCGCGGGGAGCGCACCAGGGCTCTGGCAATCAATATTTTTCGCATCTCACCGGTGGATAAAAACCGGATGCTCCGATTCAGCAGATGTCGGATCCGTAAAAGATCGATGATTTGGTCGAAATTCGTATCCGGCCGGCCCGCAACGTCCATATCCGAAATCAAAATTTGCTGCGCACTAGCAAACGTATTGATATTTCCGGAAAAAAACCGGGCTTCGTCCTGCTTTTCTTCACGGGCGATCAGGCGTTGCTCGAGCTCAAATGAGACACAGGCGATGGCATGTTGCGCTTCATGGGGATAATGTCTGACAATACTGCCTTTGATGGCCGGCAGTTCGCCCGTCAGTGCTTTAACCAAGGAGGATTTACCGGCGCCGTTGGGACCTAAAACAGCCCAGTGCTGGTTTGTCCGTATTTCCCAATCGGTATCCTGGAGGATAAGCCGGTCCTGGATACGCAGGGTCACATTCTCGAGGCTTATAAAAGGTTGTTCCAAGCTGTCTGATGTTTCCATGAGTTTCGTCAGATAGATGAAATTGTCGGCCCTGTCAAGTCTTGCAGAATGTTGTCGGAAAGGATATGGATGAAACACAACCATGGATTAGATCAGGATATCTTATATTTTTTAATGAAGGTCGTATATATTCATTTTCATTTGAAAACCGGCGGCGTAACGACTGTTTTGACGCAACAGGTGAATGCCGTCCGCAGGGATGCCGATGCCCTGATTATCGCGGGGACACCACCGGAAACCTCCCTGCCGGCGGATACCGTCGTTGTCGATGGGCTCGGCTATAGTAACGCTCCATCAGATAAAAAAAGGTCTGAAGCAGTTGCCGAATCCATTATGGCTGCAATTCACAGGAAATGGAAAGCCGGCTGCGATCTCATCCACATTCACAATGCAACCCTGGCTAAAAATAAAAACCTGCTGAATATCCTTTATCTGCTGCAGCAGCGCAACCTGAAACTCTTCATCCAGATCCATGATTTTGCGGAAGACGGCCGCCCGCCGGTCTATTTCCAGGGTCCCTATCCGCGGGACTGTCATTACGGCGTAATTAATTCGCGGGACTACCGGATCTTGCTGAAAGCGGGGTTGCACAGGAAAGGACTGCACAAGCTGTTCAATATGATACGCCCCTGGAAGGTAAAACCGGTGAGACCAGCAGCCGCGAATCGTATATTATATCCCGTCCGGGCCTTGCGCAGGAAAAATATCGGCGAGGCGATCCTGCTGTCGTTGTTTTTTCCTTTTCGGGATTCCCTTGCCATTACGCTCCCCCCCAACAGCCCGGTGGATATCCGAAGCTATCGGGGGTGGCAGGCCTATGTGCGGCAGGAAAATCTCCGGGTCTTTTTCGATGCGGGCATCGGCGCCGATTTTAGAGAACTGGTGGACTCAGCCAAATGGATGATCACCACCAGCGTGATGGAAGGTTTCGGGTTTTCTTTTCTTGAGCCCTGGTCTGCCGGAAAATATCTCCATGGTCGAAATCTTCCTGAAATATGCCGTGATTTTGAAGAAAACGGAATTCTCCTGAAGCATCTGTATACCCGCCTGAATGTTCCGCTGGAATGGATCGGCAAAGACGAATTCTTCCAGCGGCGGCTCGCATGCGTCGCCTCCAACAGCAGCCGTTTTAATTATAACATCGACCCGGTCCGGATCGTTCAGGGCATCCGGCAATCCATCGTCGATGAAACGGTGGATTTCGGGATTCTTGATGAACGTTTTCAGAAAACCATACTGAGTCGCATCAACAGATCTGAAGCGGACAAACACCGGTTGATTGAAATCAATCCCTGGCTGTCGAAACCGGTTAATATTGAAGACCATACCGCCCTTATCGCCCATAATCGCGACGCCGTCATAAACACCTATAATGATAGCGTTTACCGACAAACCCTCCTGACGATCTACCAACAGGTCATCCACACCCCGGTAACGCATCAGATCGATAAAAGCATTCTGTTGTCGCAGTTTTTTGATCCGGCCGCCTTCAGCCTGTTGACATGGGGAGACTATGTTGAATAAACGCATCGCTTCCCGATATCTCAAGCCGCTTATGCCTATTCCGACCGCCATGGCAAAAAGCGGCAAGCCGCTGACCGGCATTCGCTGCGTTCTGTTTGATATCTACGGCACCCTCCTGATCAGCGCTTCGGGCGACATAAGCATTTCCCAAAACCAAAAACAGCCAAATGATAAAATTGAACACTTAATCAAAAAATACGGGATCAGATCAGACCCCCAATCCCTGATGACCGCCTTGAATCAGACCATCGCATCGACCCATGAAGGCAAAAGGAAGAATGGGATTTTATTCCCGGAAGTTGAAATCGATCGCATCTGGATGCAGGTCCTCAACACCCCCCGGAGGAATTTTATCCGAAAATTTGCGCTGGAATATGAATTAAGCGTAAATCCCGTCTATCCCATGCCGCATTCAGAAGAATTGCTCCAGGCCTGCCGGTCCAGAAAAATTATAATGGGATTGATTTCCAACGCACAGTTTTATACGGAATACCTGCTTAAATGGTTTTTGGGAGCTGCACCGGAAGATCTTGGCTTTAATCCCGAGCTGATAATCCTGTCGTATCAGACGGGATATGCCAAACCCTCTCCGGAACTGTTCCGAAAGGCCGCCGCCGCCCTCGCTGAAATGAATATTCAACCCCGGGCGGCACTGTTTGCGGGGAACGATATGTTGAACGATATTTTGCCGGCCAAACAGGCGGGATTTAAAACCGCCCTTTTCGCCGGAGATAACCGCTCGCTGCGGCTCCGCAAGGATGATCCCCGCTGCCGAAGCCTGTCGGCCGATATCGTGCTGACTGACCTGATTCAACTGTTAGACTTTATATAAGGACATTACCGATGGGTTCACGTAAAAGCAAACCTGAAAAAGTCACAACAGCGGATCTGCCGGTTCCCTTTCAATTCGGCAAACGACCGGAAGCGGATGCCTGGTTCAAGGCATTTATGATTGAAAACCACCTGGACTACTACGGTTACCCGGAGATGGTCGCCTCCCCTGAACAGGCGCGTTTCATGATTTTTTCAGGAGATCAAGACACTTATTACCCTTGTTCGGATGAGATGTTTTACGCGATTATGGGGAAGAAGAAGCCGTCGTATCTGCTGGATGCATACCGATCGTCCCTGATAAAAATACTGGCATTGGTCGATGAAAAAATTGAAGACAAAAACGAAAAAAAATTTCTCGGTGCGCTGATCAAAATAAAATTCAGACATGAAACCCGGGACCATATTATGATACCGTCGCGACTGGAAAAGCGCCTGCTGCGCATCTTTATGACCCATACCCAGATTGAAGATCCGTTCCAGGATGAAAAATTCAAACGGAACCGGCGGATGCACAACGCGCTGCAGTCGGATGCGTTCAAGCAGGCGATGAACCGGCTCACCCAACCGGATTTTTTTTGCGACGGAACCTCCCTTACCCAAATAAGGAGTAAAATCAATGAGCTTGAACTGAAAAGACTTCTATCGCTCTGCACCGCCGCTGATTTATGGAAATCGGATACAGCTGCGTTCCCTGATCAGGATACCTATCAAAAGCTTTTCAATGTGCCTCTCAAAGGTAACGGCGTGGAGTCTTTTTTCAGTTTTATAGGGATTCCCCTGCAACCGCATTCAACCCTGACCGCTAAAAAGCAACGCATCCTGTGGCTGGCAGACGAGGCCGGTGAAGTTGTGCTGGACATTGCCCTTATACGCAACCTGGTAAAACTGGGTCATAAGATTATTATTGCGTTTAAAGACGGCGCTCTTTTTACCAAAGTCAGCATTAAAGACGCCCAGGAATGTGAAATATTAAAAAAAGAACTGGAAGGCGTTTTCTTTATTACAGACAAGGAATTAGGTAAGAATGAACTCGTCAAAATACTCAGAAGCGACAACGACATTTACGCTTTATCGGACGGTACCCGTGAAAATTTGAATCTGTTGCTGACATCCACAACGTTCGCCCGGGTCTTTAAGGAAGTTGACGGCATTATATCCAGGGGAAACAGCCAGTACCGGCGGTTATTTGATACCCGCTTTCAATTTACCCAGAACATCTTCAATATCAGCAAAGACAGCGATGGCGTTTTGACCGTTTCATACAAGCCCCGGCACCCTTCCGTAATCAAATTTTCCCATACAAACCTTGAAAACAAAGCCGAAACCATTATCCGACAAATGACTGCCGCCCGCAAAAAAGGGATGACCGTCATCTTTTACAGCGCCATTATCGGTTCGATCCCCGGAAAAATCCCCATCGCCAAAAAGATTATTGCCGCTTTTATCGATTATCTGGCCAATCAGATGGATATGACCTATATCATCAATCCGTCGAAATACTATGAACCCGGCATGGATGCGGATGATCTGATGTATATGTGGGAAATCGTCCAACGCAGCGGTCTGATTGACATCTGGCGTTTTCAGACCTATGAAGATATCGTTCAGGCGTTTCAGATTATGAATATAAAAGTTCCTCCGGAATGGGTCGGAAAGGATGCAACTTACAGCACAGGCTGCACCAAAGAAATGAAAATTGCGCTGGAGGTTCAACAGGTGTATCCCGAAATGCAGATCATCGGTCCTTCCAAGGAAAAATTTATGCGCAGAAATGAATATGCAATCGGCAAAATGTTTGATATCAGACTGAGTGACGCGCGGCGCCTGTAACTTCCGCTTCGTCACGGCGCAGACGCAAGGCTATTTATTCCAGCACGAAAAACCTGGTCTTCAAGGACAGGTCAGCGTTAATTGGCTTTATCTGGGAGTTTTATGTTAAAAATCCAAATTTTTGGAATTTAAATAAGCCAATAAGCTCTCAACAAAGCAAATCCCCTCTGGGGATAACCAAAGCCTTGTGCTCTGGACCCGGATCTTTACTCATGTTTCGGTCTATACAGCGTTAAAGGAGAGAACTTATGGGTGGTTTGTTTGGCGTAATATCGAAGTCGGACTGTGTCCAGGACCTGTTTTATGGGACCGACTACCATTCCCATCTGGGCACCAAACGGGGCGGCATGGCCGTCAAAAACGATAACGGATACGTACGATCCATACATAACATCGAAAATGATTATTTCCGTTCAAAGTTTGAGGACGATCTGCCCAAGCTGCATGGCCATAAAGGCATCGGCGTCATCAGCGATTACGACTCCCAGCCCTTGATTATCGGCTCCCGGCTGGGCACCTTTGCAATTGTTACCGTCGGTAAAATCAACAATATCACGGAACTTGCCCGCAAGGCATTTAAAGCCCACATGCATTTCTCTGAAATGAGCGGCGGCGAAACCAACCCGAGCGAACTGGTTGCCATGCTGATCAGCGAGCAGGATTCATTCGAAGCAGGCATCCGCTACGCGCAGGCATCCATTCAGGGATCGTGTTCGCTGCTCCTGTTGACGGAGAAAGGTATTTATGCGGCCAGGGACAAACTGGGCCGGACGCCGATTATCATCGGAAGGAAAGACGGCGCCTTCGCTGCCAGTTCGGAAACCTGCGCCTTCCCCAATCTGGGCTATGAAACCGACTATTTTTTAGGTCCCGGTGAAATCGTCTTTATGACCCCGGATGGATATGAACAACGCCAAAAACCCGGCGACAAAATGCAGATCTGCGCTTTTCTATGGGTGTATTACGGCTACCCGGCTTCAAGCTATGAAGGTATCAATGTCGAATCCGTCCGCTACCGCTGCGGCCGCTCCCTCGCCAGACAGGATGACACCCCTATCGACTTCGTGTCCGGCATTCCGGATTCGGGAATCGGCCACGCCCTGGGTTATGCCATGGAAAAACAAATTCCTTACATGCGACCGTTTGTAAAGTACACGCCGACCTGGCCGCGCAGCTTCATGCCCCAGAATCAGAAGGTTCGAAATCTTGTGGCTAAAATGAAATTGATACCCATACGGGCGCTGATCGAGGGCAAAAAAATTCTTTTTTGTGAAGATTCCATTGTCCGGGGGACCCAGCTGCAGGACACTGTTCAATTGTTATATGATTACGGTGCTGTCGAAGTTCATATGCGGCCGGCCTGCCCGACTTTGATTTACCCCTGCGAGTTCCTCAATTTTTCCACTTCCCGATCCACTTTGGATCTGGCCGGGCGCAAGGCGATCATGGAAATTGAAGGAAATGGCAAACCGGATCTGGATGAATATGCCCGATCCGGAACGGTAAAGTATCGGGCCATGGTAAAGCAGATTCGGGAACGGTTAAAACTCACTTCTCTGGAATTTCAGAAATTGGATGATCTCGTTGATGCCGTCGGACTGCCCAAAGAAAAAATATGTTTGCACTGCTGGGATGGATCCAGTTACTTTTAGAGAGGGGACAATAGTTTATAAAAATACGATCGGCCTGATTGGGTTTGGGCCGCAGTGCACCGCAACAAATGCAACCGTACCTTCGCCCAAACCCAATCAGGCTCGATGATTTGAGAAACAGCTCAATGGATACAAAAGGGGTTGATTATGAAAAAAGTTGCCGTCTTATCCGGTGACGGGATTGGTCCGGAAGTCATGCAGGAAGCTCTGAAAGTCCTGGACGCGGTCAACCGGAAATTTTCCCATAAAATGGAATTTGAATTTGCCGATGTCGGCGGTTGCGCCATCGACAATTATGGCAGGGCCTTGCCCACACAAACCCTGAGTCTGTGCGAAGCCGGCGATGCCATTTTATTCGGATCCGTGGGAGGACCCAAATGGGAAAACCTTCCCCCCGAACACCAGCCGGAACGTGCGGCCCTGCTGCCGCTGCGGAAGCACTTTGAACTGTTTTGCAATCTCAGGCCGGCCAGAATTTTCCCGCCCCTGAAAGCCTCCAGCCCGCTGCGGGCGGATATTGTCGGTGATGGATTCGACATTCTGTGCGTCCGGGAACTCACGGGAGACATTTATTTCGGCCAACCCAAGGGCCGGGAAGGTTTCGGCCCTTCTGAAAGGGCCTTTGACACCATGGTGTATACCCGCGCCGAAATCGAAAGAATCGCACGAATGGCCTTTACCGCCGCCCGTAAGCGTCGCAAGAAAGTCACTTCGGTCGATAAGGCCAACGTGTTGACGACCATGGTGTTCTGGCGTGAAGTGGTCCGCGGGGTTTCAAAAGAATTTGAGGATGTTGAACTGGATCATATTTATGTCGACAACGCCACCATGCAGTTGATGCGAAATCCGCATCGTTTCGACGTCCTCTTGTGCGGCAACATGTTCGGTGACATTATTTCCGATCAGTGCGCCATGCTCACCGGTTCCATGGGGATGCTGGCATCGGCCAGTTTAAATGAAAAAAAGTTCGGCCTCTATGAACCTGCCGGCGGTTCGGCCCCGGACATCGCCGGCAAGGGAATCGCCAATCCCATCGCCCAGATTTTATCAGCAGCCATGATGCTGCGGCACAGCTTTGATTATACCGCTGCGGCTGATGCCATTGAAGCGGCGGTAACAGGCGTATTGACGGACGGTGTTTATACCCCTGACATTGCGATTGATAAAAACAAGGCCGTGGGCACTCATGCGATGGGGGATGCCATCGTCGCCCGGATTTTAAAGTAACAAACCTGGCCCAGAGGACCCAGCTTTGCTTTTTTCCCAGAAACGATTATTCAATGCTCCTAAAACGCTTGGCGTAGTCGTACTGGCACTTTCCCTCTTCCTGTTTGCCATCCGATCGGATGCCCGGCCGGAGGAGTTCCTTGAAGTCGGAAAATTCTCAAAGGCCGCTGCCGGCGGTGAATTTCCGGAAGGATGGACCCCGCTGACATTTAAAAAAATACCGCGGCATACCCGCTATTCCCTGGTAATGGACGAAGGCCGCGTGGCGATCAAGGCGACCAGTGAGGCTTCATCGTCCGGACTTATCCGCAAAATCCGGATCGATCCCCGGGAATACCCAATGATTGAATGGCACTGGAAGGTGTTGAATACATACCGGAAAGGAGATGTCGCTATCAAGGCGGGAGACGACTATCCCGCCCGCCTGTACGTTACCTTCGAATACGATCCCGGCGACATGGGGCTTTTTGAAAAACTCAAATATGAAACCGCACGCCTGCTTTATGGTGAATATCCTCCCGGCGGCGCCATCACCTATATCTGGGAAAGCAAAACTCCCAGAGGAAGCATCGTGCCGAACCCTTACACGGACCGGGTCATGATGATTGTGGTTGAAAGCGGCGATTCCCTTTTGAATCAATGGATCCGGGAGGAAAGAAACATCTATGCCGATTATAAGCAAGCTTTCAACCAGGAGCCGCCGCATATCTCCGGCGTTGCCATTATGACCGACTCAGACGACACCGCCGAATCGGCGACGGCATTTTACGGCGATATCATTTTTAAAAAGTCGCGAAATCCATAGGGAAAGGATATCACTCCCCTGTTTAAATTATGACCTTTCCCTTCGGAAAGGAGTTCGCTTTTCGCCGGTGCGATTGGCCGCCCAATTTGAATAAACACGGAATAGCCGATCCGGATAATCCGAGATAATACCGTCAACCCCCAAATCGAGGAAAGCTTCCATCATCTTTTCATCGTTTAATACCCATGTCAGAACTTTTTTGCCGTAGCTGTGACAGCGCTGAATAAACTTCCGGTCTATATAGAGAAAATGGGGGGAAATCATATCGGCGTTGACGGCAAGGGCTTTTTTTATAATTTTTTCCCGGCCATGTGCAAAGCCTGACTTAAATAAAATCATCCGGATGATCCCGGGCTCGAAAAGTGCGGACGTCCGTATCCGTCGATTGAGTTTTTTGACTTTAGGAAGAACCTCCAGAACAAACGATTGTACGGTCGACCTTTCTGTCATGCCGGCATCAGCAATCGCTGCGACCACCAGCCCTGCCATCGTGTTTACCTCTGAAGGCGTGTAATCCTTCCCGAATTTGGTTTCAATATTAAAGCGGATCGGTGGTAAATGCGCATGCTTTCGTTCAAAAGCCTCAATAAATTCAAAAAATTCAGTAAGGGTGAGCAACCGTGTGCCTTTGACCGGAACCTGTTCGGGGAAATCTGTATCGGCAATACTCCCGCAGTCCAGCCGTTTTAATTCCGCCGTCGTCAGATCTTTGATCGGTATGGAGGTTACCGGATCCCCGTTATCATGCCGGCAGATCTTTCGGTTAAGCGCGGTATCATGATATACGATCAATTGCCGATCCTTTGTCAGGTTGGTGTCCAGCTCGATCGTGGTCATGTGCTTCTCAAGACAGTACTGAAAGGCAGGTATTGTATTTTCGGGGCGTTTACCGCGGGCGCCGCGGTGACCCTGCAGATCATAAGTACCGTCCAGCGACTGATCCATGGCATGAATCCTGGGGGTGGAGTCTTAAAAACTCCGGATTTAATAAAATTCCAGGGAACAAGGGGGATGTCTAGATATTGTGTATTTAAACTCAGTTCACAATAATACGTCACCGAATTTTCGCCCCAGAACACTTAGGCGTCGGGTTAAAACCGGCCTTACAAGACCGGTTTCATGATTTTCAGAAAATAATCGGTTCCAAAAAATGTTTTCTACTTGACGCGCTCAACGTAATTTCCGGTCCGGGTATCGACTCGGATCATTTCGCCATCATTTATAAAGGGGGGGACCTGAATGGTATAGCCGGTTTCAAGGACTACCGGCTTGGTGCTTCCCGCCGCAGTGTCGCCCTTGGCCCATGGCTCAGCAGATACAATTTTTAATTCAACAAAAAATGGCAGGGTGATGCCGATGGGTCTGCCGTCGAAAAAAAGGAGATTGCAGATTGTGTTCTCCTTCAGGAAATTTTTGGCATCCCCGACCTGCTCCTTTGTCATGAATTCCTGGGTATAGGTCGAGGTGTTCATGAAGCAGTAATTTTCACCATCAAAATATAAATATTCCATTTCATGTTCTTCCAGATTGGCTTCATTAAACTTTTCACCGGACCGGTAGGTGCGGTCAAATTGTGCACCGGTTATCATATTTTTAAGTTTACATTTGTACAAGGCCTGCCCCTTGCCGGGTTTGACAAAATCAAACTGAACGATAACAAAGGGCTCGCCGTCGATTTCAATTTTCAAACCTTTCCTAAGATCGCTGCTTTCATACATGGCAACCAAACTCCTTATTCAATTGATTGGAATCATCCTGCCGCTTCACCCGGCAAAATTCTGATATAATTATTAAACCCGCTGCAGGTCGCATTAACTCGAACCGGCGGATACCATCTGAATGCCCGGTTGAAGAATCGGCGCCGGCAGCATGACCCGGATTTCAGAAAGTGTTCCTAACACGCCCATGGATTTTTAGCAAATAATCTATTAACGAACACCGGAAGGAGTGGTCGCCGGTGTCCTGAAAAAATATGAATCCCATCCGGGCAACGCCAATTAAATTAAAGTTGACTTTTGGGTCCGGGTCTAACATATTCATCCTGATTTCACAATTCGTTTTGTGTCCTAATAGTTTATTTTTTTGGATATTGGCCCGTTCATCCCGGATGACAGGACCCCAGGAAAGCAAACGGTAATCCCATGATACTGATAATCGATTTCGGCTCACAATATAACCAGCTTATCGCCCGCCGGGTAAGGGAATGTCAGGTGTTCTGCCAGATTGAACCACCCGGCATCAGCCTCGCTGCGATCAATGAACTGCAACCTGAAGGAATCATTTTGTCAGGCGGTCCTTCCAGTATTTATGAAATGCAAAGTCCAAAAGTCGATCCCGGCATTTTCCGCCTGAATATTCCCATTCTGGGTATCTGTTACGGAATGCAATTTATGGTGGATGCCCTGGAGGGCCGGGTAGAAGGGGCCGGTAAACGTGAATATGGATTCGCGGCTTTACACATCGTCCGTCAGACCGGTCTATTTCACGGCCTGAGAAAAGATACAAACTGCTGGATGAGCCACGGAGACGCCATTACCAAGCTCCCCCCGGGATTTGCCGCGACTGCCTCCACCGCAAACACCCGATTCGCCGCCGTCGCCGATTCAGCCAGAAAACTATACGGCGTCCAGTTTCATCCGGAAGTGGAACACACCCCGCTTGGCACAAGGATGCTGCGAAATTTTGTGCTTAATATATGCGGTTGTAAACGAACCTGGACGATGAAATCTTTTGCCAAAAAAACGATCGACCAAATCCGGGAAACTGTTGCCGGCCGGAAAGTTATCCTGGGATTAAGCGGAGGGGTTGACTCCTCAGTCGCCGCCCTGCTGATTCATACGGCCATCGGTAAAAACCTGAATTGTATTTTTGTCGACAACGGACTCATGCGGAAAAACGAAGCGGCAAAACTGAAGGCAACCTTTCAACAGCATTTTCAACTCAATATCAAGTTTGTCAAAGCCGGCACACGATTCCTGAAAGCGCTCAAGGGCGTTACCGACCCGGAAAAGAAACGCAAAATCATCGGTAAAATTTTCATGGACGTTTTTGAAGCCGAGGCCAAAAAAATAATAGATGCCGTTTTTTTGGCCCAGGGGACGTTGTACCCGGATGTGATCGAATCCGTCTCCGCTTTCGGCGGACCCACATCCGTCATTAAATCCCATCATAATGTCGGCGGGCTTCCCAAAAAGATGAAGCTTAAACTGATCGAACCCTTGAAATACCTGTTCAAGGATGAGGTTCGCAAGCTGGGCAAGACAATCGGACTGCAGGAAAATCTGATATGGCGCCAGCCGTTTCCCGGCCCCGGTCTGGCGGTCAGAATTGTCGGTGAGATTACGCCGAAACGGTTGTCGATCTTAAGAGAGGTTGACGACTTGCTCCTTGCAGAAATTAAAGCAAGTGGCTATTATAAAAAATTATGGCAGTCTTTTGCGGTGCTCCTGCCCATCAAAAGTGTGGGGGTTATGGGAGACAAACGGACCTATGAAAGCATCGTCGCCATCCGCGCCATTACCAGCAGGGACGCCATGACGGCGGACTGGGCCAGACTGCCGCATGAATTTCTCGGACGGATATCAAACAAAATCATTAACGAGGTCCGCGGCGTCAACCGGGTTGTTTATGACATCAGTTCCAAACCGCCCAGTACCATCGAATGGGAATAAGAAATGGCAGATACCGATTCTCCAAAATTTAAAATCCGTTTTGACGATGACGGCACCCTTGATATCAAAGCCCCCGAGCCGCCGCTTCAGGAAAAGGTTGAAAACCTGCGTTTGAAGAAATTAAGCCGCAGAATCAATCTGATCGCGGTCTTAGTTCCCTTTCTATTGGTACTGATGCTCGCTTTTGGATATTTTGATATCCTTAAAAAGTTTGATAATGATCATATTTCGGGTTCATCCGATATCCAGACGCTTTCCAAAGATTTGGATTCAAAATTTTCTTCACTGTCGGTTCGTCAGGCCAAGATTGAAGCCTTGTTGAACGAAAAAATAAGCGCAATGGAAAAAACGGCCGCCCGCCTTCAGCAAAACCTGGAAAAAACCGAAAAAACATTATCCGGGGTCCAGTCGGCGGCACCCGGCAAAGATGAGATTGCCGGAATCATTGCCGGCCTGGAGAAGACCCTGGCCAGCGTTCATACCGACATAAACCGGCTGGCATCCGAAATAAAAAAAATATCAACTGAGGCCAAGTCCCTGCAGGATAAACTCGACAGGGAAACCGGCAAACTGACGACCGCCGTCGGGACTCTCCAGAAAGAAATCGGCGCCCTCAAGTCGGATACCGCCGCTCTGGCTTCTGCGCGGGTTGATAAAAAAACATTTGACCTGACTACCCGGCACCAGGAAAGATTTTTTCAGCAGAAACTTGATGACCTGGGAAAGTCCTTATCGGAAAAAACCGATGAACTTCGCAACCAGATAAAGGCGCTGGAAGACAGGCAGAAAAAATCAGCCCCTCTCGGTACAGTTCCGCCGGCCCCGCCCCCCCCGCTCCCACTGGGAAACATTAAACCTGCAACTCCGGAACCGGGCAAAATTATTGAGCAGGAAATAAAAAGATAAGTAATCGTTTAGCTTTTTGAAAAAATACGATGATTTGAGAAACAGCTGAATGATTACAAAGATTACCTCTCAGCGCTATAGCCGTTTTTTCAGCACGGCTTCAATGCGGGGGATATCTGCAGGTTCATCCACTTCCGGCGAGTCGTATGCGGTGACCACCACCTTGATCCGGTGTCCGTATTCAAGCGCCCGGAGTTGTTCCAGATTCTCGATGGTTTCCAGGGTACCGGTAGGAAGTTTTCTGAAAGTATCCAAAAAACGTCTGGTATAAGCATAAATTCCCAAATGCTTATAGGTTTCAAAGACCGTGTCGATATCCCGTGCATGGGGTATGGGCGCGCGTGAAAAATAGAGCGCATATCCCCGGGAATCGAAAATGACCTTGCAATCCTTGGGATTGGTTCTCTCCCGGGGGTCGACAATCTTGAAGGCCAGGGTGGTCATTTCGGCCTTTCCGGTATCGATCAGGGGGCTGATCACTTCATCAATATGAGCTGTCGCAAATGCCGGTTGGTCTCCCTGTATATTTACGACAATATCGTCCGGGCCAAGACCCATTTTCTGAGCAGCTTCGGCCACCCGATCGGTCCCGGATCGATTTCCCTCTGCCGTCATCATCGCCTGGCCGTCAAAACGCTTCACAGCATCAACAATACGCGGATCGTCTGTTGCAACCACAACTTCGGAAACACCTGTTCCCTTACCGGCGATTTCATAGACCCACTGGATCATGGGCTTCCCCATAATAAGGGCCAAGGGTTTTCCGGCAAAGCGGGTTGAACCGTATCGAGAAGGAATTATCGCAACGATTTTCATTTCGGTTTGCTCCGTGACCCAGACTGCTAAGGGTCCGTATGGTTAAATGGCTTTTTTTACTCGCAGATCCCAGAAAGATTTTATTGACCGCCCCGTTTTAATTGTTTAGATCAAATTAGAAACCCCCACCCTAAGGGTGGGGTTATGGGGACTGGCTGAGCCGGTCCCGAATGGGAATGGCCAAAAAGGCCGCTCACTGCTATCCTTGGCATCGAGTTGTT